>Ga0207867_1000017_pt1 | contig 210726 bp, 195 predicted proteins | sample HigsolmetaAR206D_FD_184838 | JGI IMG/M metagenome (GOLD analysis project Ga0207867, IMG submission 184838) | Ionic liquid and high solid enriched microbial communities from the Joint BioEnergy Institute, USA - AR20-6-D (SPAdes) (version 2) ...
TAAACGCCTTTGAAACGAAAAGAAAAAGGCCCGTGGGCGGGGCCTCATCTCGGGTTCGCTACAGGATAATGGCGGAGAGGGGGGGATTCGAACCCCCGATACGGTTGCCCGTATGCCGCATTTCGAGTGCGGTGCTTTCAACCACTCAGCCACCTCTCCCTGGTCTGCCGGGGCGGTGCCGCAAGGGCCGCCCGGCTGAGCGAGCCGCGTACATAAGCCAAGGCAGGGACGTTGTGAAGCCCCAGTTTGCGACGCGCTGTGCAATTCTTTTGTCCGGCTCCGCCGTCGCGCCTGTGGGATTTCGGCATCAGCCGGCAGAAGTCCGGCGCGGGGCGCGGGCTTTTGCCCGTGTGCAGGCGTATAGTCTTGTGAGACAGTCTTGTGAGCCGGGGCCGCGGGAGCCTGCCGAGGGACTTAAAACGGCCCCGGCTGGCTCCTATATCGGTCTTGAGGTCTTAACCTTGGGGTCAACCCCGTCGGTTCGAAAGGATCGGCATATGGAAAAGGTGCAACAGGGAAATACGGAGCTCAAGACGGCGGCGTTTCGCATCGGACAGGTTGTGCGTCACCGCTTTTATCCCTTCCGGGGCGTAATCTTCGACGTGGACCCGGAGTTCAGCAACCCCGAGGAATGGTGGCTCGCCATTCCGGAAGACCTGCGGCCGGACAAGAACCAGCCCTTCTACCACCTGCTGGCCGAGAATGATCAGACCAGTTACATCGCCTATGTGAGCCAGCAGAACCTGGTGGAGGACGATTCGCGCGAGCCGGTCACCCATCCGGCGATTCCCCACGTCTTCTCCGGCTTCCGCGACGGCCAGTACCAGCTGCGGCGCGAGCGGACGAACTGAGGCGCCCGCCCGCCACGCCGGGCACCGCGGACAGGCAAAGCGCTTTCTCGGGGCGAATTTCGGCCTTGGGAGGCGCTTTTCATTGATATGGCGGGGCGAATCAGGCATGGAGACGCCGAGGCCTGTTGCCGGAGGTGCAGCACGCGGGGCGGATTGTCCCGTGTCGTTGTCTTTGCGGCAACAAGCGGTTGACTCATGGTCAACGGTAAGTATAACTCCGCGCTTCCAAGGATCGGCCGCCGGGACCGAGTGTGTCCTGCTGTGCCGCCCAACGAATGAGAAGGTTTGAGCCATGTACGCTGTGGTGCGCACGGGTGGTAAGCAATACCGGGTCGCCGCCAACGACCAGATCACGGTCGAGAAGCTGGCCGGTGCGGCCGGTGAGACCGTTACCCTGTCCGATGTCCTGATGGTTGGCGAAGGCGCCGACGTGAAGCCGGGGAACGGCATCACCGTCACCGCCGAGATCGTCGATCAGACGAAGGGCGACAAGGTCGTCATTTTCAAGAAGAAGCGTCGTCACAACTACCGGCGCAAGCTGGGCCACCGTCAGCAGCTGACGGTGCTGAAGATCAAAGCGATCGGCTAAGTCAGAGGAGACTAGGTCATGGCACATAAAAAAGCAGGCGGCTCCTCGCGCAACGGTCGTGATTCCGCTGGCCGTCGTCTTGGCGTGAAGAAGTTCGGCGGCGAGCACGTGCTCGGCGGCAACATCATCGTGCGCCAGCGCGGCACCAAGTTCCACCCGGGCCGCAACGTCGGCATGGGCAAGGATCACACGCTCTTCGCGACCATCGAAGGCACCGTGTCGTTCCATGAGGGCAAGCTTGGTCGTCAGTACGTCAGCGTCGACCCGATGCCGATTGCAGCCGAGTAAAGCGCGGCCTGCATGAACGTCCGGGTCGCCGCAGGATGGTGACCCAGACGAGAATTTCCGGAGAGGGAGATGGGTCGCCATCTCCCTCTTTGCATTTTGACTCCCTCTCCCCACGTTCAACCTGACGGCGGGAGAGACCCATGTTCATTCGTACACCCCGGCTGCTGTTGCGGCCGCCCTGGCCGGAGGATGCGGCTCCCCTCGCTGCCTGCCTGGCGGACGGATCGATCGCGCGCCGGGCGGTCGCGATTCCGTACCCCTACAGCCTCGACGATGCCCGGGCCTTCATCGCCTGGTGCGAGGATGAGGGCGCGCCCCGGCCCGTGTTCGCGATTCTGGCCCGCGAGGCGCAGGGCGAGCATGGCCCGGATGTGGCGGTTGATGCCGCTGGCCTGCCGTTCGCAGGCGCCATCGGCCTGACGCGGGACGAGGCGACCGGCGCGTGGGAGCTGGGCTACTGGATCGCGCGGCCGTTCGAGGGGCGGGGCTACGCCACCGAGGCGGCGGCCCATGTCCTCGAGCTGGCGTTCCTGGGGCTGCGGCTGAAGCGGGTGACGGCAAGCCATTTCCTGGACAACCCGGCGTCTGCCCGGGTGCTGGCGAAGCTGGGCTTCCTGGAGGCGGGGCGCACCCGGCGCTGGTGTCCGGCGCGCAATTGCGACGTCGACTGCCGAAACGTGGCGTTGACGCGAGAGGTCTGGCTCGCTCATAGAGCAGGCCAAGTGGAGATGCACGCGGCATGAAGTTTCTCGATCAGTGCAAGATTTACCTCAAGTCCGGCGACGGCGGCGATGGCTGCGTCTCGTTCCGGCGCGAGAAGTTCATCGAGTTCGGCGGCCCTGACGGCGGTGACGGCGGCAAGGGCGGCGATATCGTCATCGAGTGCATTGACGGGCTGAACACGCTGATCGACTACCGCTACACCCAGCATTTCCGGGCCGAGCGCGGCCACCACGGCATGGGCCGCAACCGCACCGGCGCGAACGGCAAGGATCTGGTGCTGAAGGTGCCGGCGGGCACGCAGGTGCTCTCCGACGACAAGGAGCATGTGCTCGCCGACCTCACCGAGCCTGGCCAGCGCGTGGTGCTGCTGCGCGGCGGCGATGGCGGCAAGGGCAACACCCACTTCAAGAGCGCCACCAACCGCGCGCCCCGCAAGTTCATCCCCGGCTTTCCGGGGCAGGAGATGTGGGTGTGGCTGCGCCTGAAGCTGATCGCGGACGCCGGGCTGCTCGGCCTGCCGAACGCGGGCAAGAGCACCTTCATCAATGCCGTCTCCAACGCCAAGGCCAAGGTGGGGGACTATCCCTTCACCACCCTGAAGCCGCAGCTGGGCGTGGTGCGCCACAAGGCGCGCGAGTTCGTGCTGGCGGACATCCCCGGCCTCATCAAGGGCGCGGCGGATGGCGTCGGCATCGGCGACCGCTTCCTCGGCCACATCGAGCGCTGCCGGGTGCTGCTGCATCTGGTGGACGGCACGGCGGAGAGCCCGACCAAGGCCTACCGTACCGTGCGGCGCGAGCTTGAGCTTTACGGCGCGGGGCTTGAGGACAAGCCCGAGATCGTCGCCCTCAGCAAGGTGGACACGATGGACGAGGCCGCGCGCAAGCGCCGCCAGCAGGCGCTGTCCAAGGCCATCGGCAAGCCGGTCTACCTGCTCTCCGCCGCCACCGGCGAGGGGCTGGAGCCGGTGCTCGACATGCTGATCGAGACGGTTGGCCGCGCCGCTCCGGTGGAGACAGAAACCGCATGGTCGCCCCTGTAGATCTGTTCGCCCCGGCGCGCTGCCACCGTCTGGTCGTCAAGATCGGCTCCTCGCTGCTGGTGACACCGGACGGGCGGGTGCGGCGCGCATGGCTGGAAGGACTGGTGGCGGAACTGGCCGCCCGCCGCGGCGCAGGGCAGCAGATCCTGGTGGTCTCCTCCGGCGCCGTGGCGCTGGGGGCACGCCGTCTCGCGATGCCGAGGGGCGGGCGCGCCAGCCTTGAGGACGCGCAGGCCAGCGCCGCCGTCGGCCAGATCGAGCTGGCGCAGGTCTACAGCGAACTGTTCGCCGCTCACGGCATCCAGGCGGCGCAGATGCTGCTCACGCTCCAGGACCTGGAGGACCGCCGCCGCTACCTCAACGTGCGCGCCACCGCCAACCGGCTGGTGGAGGCGGGAGCTGTCCCCATCATCAACGAGAACGACACCGTCGCCACCAGCGAGATCCGCTTCGGCGACAACGACCGGCTCGCCGCCCGCATGGGGCAGGCGGTGGAGGCGGGCGGCGTCATTCTGCTGTCGGACATCGACGGCCTGTTCACCGGCGATCCCAAGCGCGACCCGGACGCCCGGCTCATCCCCGTGGTGGAGCGGCTGACCTCCGAGGTCGAGGCGATGGCGGGGGGCGCGGGCGCCTCCGGCATGGGCTCGGGCGGCATGGTCTCCAAGCTTCAGGCGGCGCGGATCGCGGCCTCGGGCGGCTGCCACATGGCGATCATCTCCGGCAAGGTGGACCGGCCGCTCACCCGCTTCGAGACGGAGAAGATCGGCACCGTCTTCCCCGCGCCCGAATCGGCCCCGGCCGCGCGCAAGCGCTGGCTTGCCGGGCGGCTCAAGGTGGCGGGGCGGGTCGTCATTGACGACGGCGCGGTCGAGGCCCTGCGCCACGGCCGCAGCCTGCTGCCGGCGGGCGTGCGCGCGGTCGAGGGCGTGTTCGAGCGCGGCGACGTGGTGGATGTGGCGTCCCTGTCCGGCCAGCTGGTGGCGCGGGGCCTCTCCAGCTACCCCTCCCGGGAGGCGGTGCTGCTCTGCGGGCGCAAAAGCCATGAGATCGAGGGCATTCTGGGCTATGCTCCCCGGGCAGCCCTCGTGCACCGCGACGACATGGTGATTCTATGAACGAGATGTCCGCCGTTCCCGACACAACCCTGTCCGCCGACCCGGTGGCGCTGGTTCGCGGCATGGCGCAGCAGGCGCGCGCGGCCGTGCAGGCGCTGGGCCTCGCCACGGCGGAGACCAAGAACGCGGCCATCCGCGCCGCTGCCGGCGCCCTGCGCCGCCGCGCGGCGGAGATTCTCGCCGCCAACGAGGCGGACATGGAGGCGGGCCGTGCCAAGGGTCTGAGCGCTGCCATGCTCGACCGTCTGGCGCTGAACCCGGCCCGTATCGAGGGAATCGCCAGGGGGCTGGAGGCGGTGGCCGAACTGCCGGACCCGGTTGGCCGGGTTCAGTCCAGCTGGACGCGCCCCAACGGGCTTGTCATCGAGCGGGTGTCGGTGCCGCTCGGCGTCATCGGCGTCATCTACGAGAGCCGCCCCAACGTGACGGCGGATGCGGGCGCGCTCACCCTCAAGGCGGGCAATGCGGTCATCCTGCGCGGGGGCTCCGAGTCCATCCATTCGTCCCGGGCCATCCACGCCTGCCTCGCGGACGGGCTGCGGGAGGCCGGGCTGCCCGAGGCTGCCATCCAGCTGGTGCCGACCACGGACCGCGCGGCGGTCGGGGCCATGCTGACGGCGGTGAACCTCATCGACATCATCGTGCCGCGCGGCGGCAAGTCGCTGGTGGCGCGGGTGCAGGAGGAAGCGCGGGTGCCGGTGTTCGCGCACCTGGAGGGCATCTGCCACACCTACCTCGACAAGGCGGCGGACCTGGACATGGCCCTCCGCGTGGTGCTCAACGCCAAGCTGCGCCGCACCGGCATCTGCGGCGCGACCGAGACCCTCCTCATCGACCGCGCCGCCGCCGACCGGCTGGCCGGGCCGGTCATCGCCGCGCTGCTGGAGGCGGGGTGCGAGATCCGGGCCGAGCCCGCGCTTCAGGGGCTGGACGCGCGCATCAAGCCGGCGACGGACGAGGACTGGGTGACCGAGTATCTGGACGCCATCCTGTCGGTGAAGCTGGTGGACGGCGTCGCCGGGGCCATTGACCACATCAACCGCTACGGCTCCCACCACACGGACAGCATCATCACCACGGACGAGGCGGCCGCCGCCCGGTTCCTGCGCGAGGTGGATTCGGCCATCGTCGTCCACAACGCCTCCACCCAGTTCGCCGACGGCGGCGAGTTCGGCTTCGGCGCGGAAATCGGCATCTCGACGGGCCGCATCCACGCGCGCGGGCCGGTCGGCGTCGAACAGCTGACCACCTACAAGTACGTGGTGCGCGGCGACGGCCAGATCCGCCCGGCGTGAGCGTGCCGCAGCCTTGCCGTATGAGCGTTGATCCCGTCTCCGGTTCGGTGGCGCGGCGCAATGCCGCGCGCTGGCAGGGCAAGCGGGTGGGGCTGCTGGGCGGCTCGTTCAACCCGGCGCACCGGGGGCACCTGCACATCAGCCGGGAGGCGCTGAAACGCCTGCGGCTGGACGCGGTCTGGTGGCTGGTCAGCCCCCAGAATCCGCTGAAATCCGCGGACGGCATGGCCCCGCTTGCCGTGCGTCTTGCCTCGGCCCGGGCCATGGCGCGCGACCCGCGCATCGTGCCGACGGACGTGGAGAGGAAACTCGGCACCCGCTACACCGTTGATACCCTGGAGGCGTTGGTGGCTCTGCACCCGGGCACCCGCTTCATCTGGCTGATGGGCGGCGACAACCTTCAGGGTTTCCACCGCTGGCGCCAGTGGCGGCGGATTGTTCGGGTTGTGCCGATTGCGGTGCTGCTGCGCCCGAGCTATTCTGGGGCACGCCGGTCGGCGCGGGTTCTGGGGCCGCTGCGAAAAGCGCTCAGGCCCGACCGGGCGGCTTCGAGGTGGACGCAATGGCCCTTGCCTGCGATAATCTGCCTTGAACAGCCCGGTGTAGACGAGTCATCAACGGCGCTGCGGCAGCGTCGGCCGGATTGGGCAGATGCTTATGGTCACACCGACAAGTAGGGAGAAAGGATTGCCTTCGATTGTCGCCGCCGATGGTGGCGTTCAGAGTCAGACCTCGCAGGATGCTGGTCTGCATGATCTGGTGCTCAGATCGCTCGACGATGATAAAGCCGTCGATGTCATTTCCATTCCGCTGAAGGGCAAGAGCTCGATCGCCGACGTGATGGTGATCGCCAGCGGCAACTCGTCCCGTCAGGTGGCGGCCATGGCCGATCATCTCATGGAGCGCATCAAGGCCAAGTTCGGCATCGTGGCGCGGGCCGAGGGTCTGCCGCAGGCGGACTGGGTGCTCATCGATGCCGGCGATGTGGTGGTTCATCTGTTCCGGCCCGAGGTTCGCAGCTTCTACAACCTCGAGAAGATGTGGTCGGTGGAGGTGCCGGCGGGACCCGCCGCTGCCTGATGCTGCTGCACATCATCGCGGTGGGCCGGATCGGCCGGTCGCCCGAGGCGGAGCTGGTCGCCCGCTACGCGGCCCGGCTTGGCCCCTCGCTCAGGATCACGGAACTCAGCGAACAGAAGGCGCAGCGCCTCCCTCCCCCCGAGGGCGGCGTGCGCACCGTCGTGCTCGACGAGCGCGGCAAGATGCTTTCCTCCGAGGCCTTCGCCGCCCGGCTTGGTGCCTGGCGGGATGAGGGGGTGCGGGAGGTGCGGTTTCTCATCGGCGGGGCGGACGGCCATGCCGACGAGGTGCGGCAAAGCGCCGACCTGCTGCTCTCGTTCAGTCCCATGACTTGGCCGCACATGCTGGTTCGGTCTATGTTGGCCGAGCAACTTTACAGGGCGACGAGCATCCTTGCGAACCACCCCTACCACCGCGGAAACTAGGGTACCGGCGTGACCAGGCGGACGAGGCGGAGACGGACCGGCCTTGTGGTCGCGATGACGGCGCTTGCCCTGGCGGCGGGCGCTGCGTCTGCCGTTGCCCAGCAGGCGGGGGCGGGCCAGGAAAAGTCCGCCCGCAGCCGCCTCAAGGCGGTGGAGGCGGACATGGCCGAGGCGCGCAAGCGTCAGGCCGCGCTGGAGAGCGAGGCCCGCAAGCTGGCCTCCGAGATCAACGAGACCGAGCGCCGGATGGTGGCGCTCGCCCGGGACATCCAGACCCGGGAGCGCAACCTCTCCCAGATCGAGCAGCGGCTGAAGACCCTGACGGCGGAGCGCGACGCCCAGGTGCAGGCGCTCCGGGAGGGGCAGCGGGAGGTCTCCCAGCTGCTGGCGGCGCTGCAAACCATGTCGCGCCGTCCGCAGGCGCTCATGTTCCTGCGGCCCGCCTCGGCGGCGGAGACGGTGCGCTCGGCCAATGTCATGAAGGCGGTGCTGCCCGCGCTTCAGGACCGCACGGCGGCGCTGCGCCGCCAGGTGGAGGACCTGAACGAGACCCAGGCCGCGCTCACCGCCGAGGAAGGCAAGCACCGGGAGGAGCTGGCCGGGCTGGTGGAGGATCGCAAGAAGCTGGAAGCCCTGCGCGCCGAGCGGGAAGGGCAGCGCAAGGAGGTGCTCGCCCGGGCGGAGGAGGAGAACGCCCGCCTGCGCAAGATGGCGGAGGAAGCGAAGGACATTCAGGACCTGCTGGCCAAGCTGGACGCGGAGGCGCGCCTGCGCGAGCGTTACGCCAGCCTGCCGGGGCCGAAGCCGCGCCCGGCGGGGCTGGCCGAGCAGGTGCGCGCCGCCCGGTCGAAGGGCGCCGAGACCACCACCGCCGTCCGCACGCCCGAGCGCACAGCCCCGCCCACGGTGGCGCTGACGCCGCCCGCCAACCTGCGCGACGGTTTCCGCATGCCGGTTGCCGGGTCCATCGTCCAGCGGTTCGGCGCAGCGACGCATGGGGGCGGATCGTCGAAAGGCATCTTGATCCGCACGCGCGCTGCGGCACAGGTAGTCGCACCCTCGGATGGTCGTGTGGTGTTTGCGGGCCCCTTCCGTGGCTATGGGCAACTCTTGATCATCGCGCACGGCAATGGATATCATTCCTTGCTTGCAGGGATGGCCCGCATCGACGAGAAAGTCGGCGCAAACGTCCAGGCTGGCTCACCCGTCGGTGTCATGGCTGCAACGGAGCAGGGTGATCCCGAGTTGTATCTTGAGCTTCGCCAGCGCGGGACTCCCGTCGATCCCCTGCCCTGGCTGGGCGGCAAGCGCGGAAATACCGCAGGATAAGGTCAGGCTCTTCATGGCATTCACTCTCCGGCGTCGCATCGTTCTGGCAGCCACCGTGGCTTGGGCCTTTGCGGCCCAGCCCGCGTTCAGCGCCCCCGATACGGAAACCTATCGCCAGCTTGACCAGCTCATGGACGTGTTCGAGCGCGTGCGCGCCGAATATGTGGAGAAGGTGGACGACAAGAAGCTGCTGGAAGGGGCCATCAACGGCATGCTGGCGGCGCTCGACCCGCACTCCAGCTTCCTCGACGCCCGCGACTTCGAGACCATGCGGACCCAGACCGAGGGCGAATACGGCGGCCTCGGCATCGAGGTGACGATGGAGGATGGCGCGGTGAAGGTCGTCTCCCCCATCGACGACACGCCCGCGTCCCGCGCCAACATCAAGGCGGGCGACTACATCACCCACATCAACAAGGAGCCGATCTTCGGCACCTCGCTCACCGAGGCGGTGAGCAAGATGAAGGGGCCGCCCAAGAGCACCATCACCCTCACCATCGTGCGGGAAGGGGCGCCCAAGCCGTTCGATGTGACGCTCACCCGCGAGATCATCACCCTGAAGCCGGTGCGCTACGAAGCCAAGGGCACCATCGGCTACATCCGCATCGCCCAGTTCAGCAAGCCGACCGGCCCGGGCCTGCGCAAGGCCATCGCCGACCTGCAACAGCAGATCGGCGGGGCGGACCGCGTCACCGGCTACGTGCTCGACCTGCGCCGCAACCCGGGCGGCCTGCTCGACCAGGCCATCGAGGTATCGGACGCGTTCCTGGAGCGCGGCGAGATCGTCTCCCAGCGCGGCCGCCGCAAGCAGGACATCCAGCGCTACTACGCCCGCTCCGGCGATCTGACCGGCGGCAAGCCCGTCGTGGTGCTGGTGGACGAGGCCAGCGCGTCGGCGTCCGAGATCGTCGCGGGCGCGTTGCAGGATCAGCGCCGCGCCATCGTCATCGGCCAGCGCACCTTCGGCAAGGGCTCGGTGCAGACGCTGATCCCGCTGTCGCCGAACACGGCGCTGCGGCTCACCACCGCCCGCTACTACACGCCCGCCGGGCGCTCCGTGCAGGAGCTGGGCATCGAGCCGGACATCGAGGTGCCCCAGCTCTCCGACCCGGACCTGAAGGACCGCTTCACCCTGCGCGAGGCGGACCTGCGCAACCACCTGCTCAACGGCACAGCAGGGGGCGAGCGGGCGGAGGAGAAGGACTCCAAGCCCGATCCGCGCTTCCAGAACATCACCGCCGAGAGCCTGAAGAAGCAGGGCATCACCGACTTCCAGCTCGACTACGCGTTGAAGCTGCTGCGCCGCCTCGGGACGGGCTCTCGCATCGCCGCGAACTGACACAACGGCAAACGGGGGCGCGAGCGGGGGGCAGCGCGGCATGGAGGAACGGGCGGATCGGGAGGACGGCGCAGAGGGGCAGAGCCCGGGCGAAGGCCGGGGTGCGCCGTCCGGCGGTTTGTCCGGGGCGCCCTCCGGCGCTTGGGATGAAGACGAGGATTTCCCCGATCTGCGCCGCCGCCCGCTGTGGCGCTGGCTGGCGGGCGGCCTTGCCGGCCTCGCGCTGTTCGCCGGGCTGACCGCCCTGTTCGCCGACGTGCTGGCCCGCCATGTGCGCCATGTCCCGGCCGAGGAGGTGCTCGGTGCCCTGGCGTCCGCCAGGGGTGCTGCCACAACGCCTGCTGCTCCGCCATCCGAGGGGCCCGCGCCCGCCGCGTCCGAACCTGCCGCAACCGCATCCGGGCCATCCGCACCCGCCGTGCCCGCCGTCCCCGCGCTGCCGGAGGGGCCGCACATCGTGCTGCTGCTGGCGGATGCGGGGGCCAATCCGGCGCTCACCCGCCGCGCCATCGAGGAGCTGCCGCCCGAGGTCGCCATCGGCTTCAACCCGTATCCGGCCGAGCTGCCCGCGCTGGTGGAGGCCGCCCGCGCCAGAGGGCACGAGATCTGGCTCGGCATCCCCATGGAGCCGCAGCGCTATCCGCAGGTGGACCCCGGTCCGCAGGCGCTGCTGCTGGCATCCAGCCCGGCGCGCAACCTGGCCCGGCTGGAATGGGCGCTCGCCCGCATCGACGGCGAGGTGGGGCTCTACTCCATCATGGGCTCGGCCTTCACCGCCAGCGAGGCGGCGCTGCGCCCGGTTCTCGCCGCCATGGCGGAGAAGGGCCTGCCCTTCCTCGACAGCCGCGCCACCGGTCGCACCCGCAGCCCCCGCCTTGCCGAGGCCATCGGCCTGCCGCTGCTGGTCAACGACACCTTCGTCGGCGGCGCGGTCTCGGCCGCCGACATCGACGCACAACTTGCGACGCTGGAGCGGCTTGCCTGCAACCGGGGTCGCGCCGTTGGCGTCATCGAACCCTCCGCGGCCGTCCTTGACCGCATCGGCCCGTGGGCGGCGGGCCTGTCCGCCCGCAACATCGCCCTCGCGCCGCCCCGCGCCCTGCTGGACGCGGACGCGCAGCGGGGCGGCTGAGGGGGCGGCGGTCTGCGACCAACGCACCGGGGCCGTTCAGCCCCGGCTGGGCGAAAGCGGCTGTTGCCCGTCCCCCATTCTTGCTAAAGGCGGAGCAACACAGAAACGGCGACAGGGCGGGGCGATGATCCGCAGGCTTTATGACTGGACGATGCGACTGGCCGAAGGTCCGCGCGCCCTGTGGAGTCTGGCCGCCATTTCCTTTGCGGAAAGCTCGTTCTTTCCCATCCCGCCCGATGTGGTGGTGGTGCCGATGGTGCTGGCGCGGCCGAGGCAAGCGTGGCTCATCGCCGCCATCTGCACCGTCGCGTCCGTGGTGGGCGGCCTGTTCGGCTATGCCATCGGGTACTTCGCCATGGAGTCGATCGGCGCCTGGCTGATCGAGCTGTACGGGATGCAGGACAAGGCGGCCGAATTCCACGCCAACTATGCGGAGTGGGGGCTGTGGGTCATCCTCATCAAGGGGCTGACGCCGATCCCCTACAAGCTGGTGACCATCGTCTCGGGCGCGGCCCAGTACGCGCTGGGGCCGTTCATCCTCGCCTCGATCATCACCCGCGGCCTGCGGTTCTTTCTCATCGCCGCGCTGCTGCGCGTCTATGGCGAGCCGATCCGCGCCTTCATCGAGCGGCGGCTCACGCTGGTGACCACGGTGTTCGTCGCCCTGGTGGTGGGCGGCTTCATGGTGCTGAAATACATATGACGAAAACGAAACGGGCACTGGCGGCAGCCGCCGCCACCTCGGCCGCGCTGCTGGGCGGCGCACTGGCCTTTCAGTACATCGGCGGCCTGCATCCGTGCGAGATGTGCCACTGGCAGCGCTGGCCGCACATCGCGGCGCTGGTGTTCGCCGCCGCCGGGGGCCTCGCGCTGGCGCAGGGCCGCCCGGGGCTGGCGCGCCTCGCCGCCGCACTGGCGGGCCTCGCCCTGCTGACGACGGCGGCCATCGGCCTGTTCCATGTGGGCGTGGAGCAGAAATGGTGGGAAGGCATCACCTCCTGCGCCGTCATCGGCGGCGGCGGCTCGGCGGAGGACATCTTCGCCGCGGTCATGGCGGCGCCGGTTGTCCGCTGCGATGCGATCCCCTGGTCCCTGTTCGGCATCTCGATGGCGGGCTATAACGCCCTCATCTCATTCCTCATGGGAGGGCTTGTCCTATGGCTGAGCATGACGCGGAAACGGTAACGCCTGCCGCTCCCGGAACCGGAGCCGGACACGCGCATCCCGCCACCCGGCCGCTGAAGGAACGGGCGGCGGAGATGGTGCGCGTCGATCAGGCCGGCGAGTACGGCGCGGCGCGCATCTACGCGGGCCAGCTGGCCGTCATGGGCAGCCGTCACGCCTATTCGGGGGAAATCCGCCGCATGGCGGAGCAGGAGCAGCAGCATCTCGACCGCTTCAACCGGATGATGGTGGAGCGCAGCGTGCGACCCACGGCGCTGCAACCGCTGTGGAGCGTCGCGGGCTTTGCCCTCGGGGCGGCGACCGCCCTCATGGGGCCGCGCGCCGCCATGGCGGCCACCGCCGCCATCGAGGACGTGATCGAGAAGCACTACGCCCGTCAGCTTGAGGAACTGGGCGACCAGGACCCGGAGTTGTCGGCCGTGGTGAAGCAGTTCCGTGACGAGGAGATCGAACATCACGACTCCGCCATCGCGCACGGGGCGGAAAGTACGCCCGGCTATGCGCTTCTCTCCGCCGCCATCAAGACGGGGTGCCGCATCGCGATCCGGGTTGCCGAAAAAATCTGAACAAATGGGAAGGGGGGCAAGCCCATGCGTCACCTGTTCACCATGTTGGTTGGAGTTTTCATGACTGCAAACATCGCCAGCGCCGCACCCCAGGCGGCGCCTGAAGGCCGCTACGCCATCGCCGTTCACGGCGGTGCGGGCCGGTATGAGTACGACCAGTTCTCCGACGCCCAGAAGGCCGCCTACAAGGCCGGGCTGGAAGACGCCCTGCGCGCCGCCCAGAAGGTGCTGGAGGCCAACGGCACAGCGCTGGACGCCGTCACTGCCGCCGCCATGTCCCTGGAGAACAACCCCCTGTTCAACGCCGGCAAGGGCGCGGTGCTCAACGCCGAGGGCGAGGTGGAGCTGGATGCCGCCATCATGCGCGGCGACACGCTGGAGGCGGGCGCCGTCACCGGCATCAAGACCGTGAAGAACCCCATTCTCGCCGCCCGGGCGGTGATGGAGCAATCCCAGCATGTCATGCTGCAATCGGCCGGGGCCGAGGCCTTCGCCCGGTCCGTGGGACTGGAGCTGGTGCCCAACAGCTATTTCATCACGCCGCAGCGGCGCGAGCAGCTGGAGCGCGCCAAGGCCAGCAAGGAGGCCATGAACCTCTCCAAGTTCGGCACCATCGGCGCGGTGGCGCTTGACCGGCACGGCAACGTGGCCGCCGCCACCTCCACCGGCGGCATGACCAACAAGCAGTGGGGCCGCGTGGGCGACTCGCCCGTCATCGGCGCGGGCACCTACGCGGACAACGCCTCCTGCGCCGTCTCCGCCACCGGCCACGGCGAATATTTCATCCGGGCGACCGTCGCCCGCACCATCTGCGCGCTGGTGGAATACAAGGGCCTGTCGCTTGAAGACGCCGCCAACCAGGTGGTGAGGGACAAGCTGGTCAAGATGGGCGGCGAGGGCGGCATCATCGCCGTCAACACCAAGGGCGACGTCGTGCTGGTGATGAACACGCCGGGCATGTTCCGCGGCTCGCTGAAAGAGGGCGGTGAGCCCTACACCGCCATCCTCGCGGACGAGTAAGGTCTTTCCTCCGGTTTTCGGGTTTTTGCAGGAGGGTCTCGGACCCTCCTGCAACCTCCCTATCATTTCATCGGACCGCGTTTCCCGAGCGAACTGGAACCACGGCCGAATGATCTGTTGAGAAGAATTGGGACGCGCCCTTGAGCCTGCCGGATGCGAGCCTGCCGACCGTTGCAGAAAGCACCTTCCGTTCTGCCATGCGCGGCCCGCTCAAACCCTTTCTTCCGAAAGCGCACAAGCTGATCTCAGGCGCGGCCCTTTAAACGAAGGGGAGGTGCAGGAGGGACAAGTCCCTCCTGCTTCCATAAAACCGGACAGGACCATCAATCAGGAGGGCGGTGACGTGGAGCGCTGTGCCTTGTGTGGCCGTCCGCTGGGGGCGCGGGTGGAGTGGCATCATGTGGTGCCGAAGAGCCGGGGCGGGCGCGATGTGGTTCCGGTGCATCCCATCTGCCACCGGACCATTCATGCGACGCTTTCGGAAGTGGAGCTGGAGCGGCTTTACCCCGGCATGGATGCGGTGCGCCAGCATCCGGCCATTGCCCGTTTTCTCGCCTGGGTGGCGGACAAGCCGCCTGATTTCCACAAGCGCACGGAACCAAAGGGCGGCCGCAGGCGGCGGTAGCCGCGCCTCCTCACCCGTCGGTAAGGGGCATCCATTATGGGGCATCCATTCAGGGGCATCATCGGCCACCGGCCGTCAGCGGGGTGCCGCTGGGCGTCTGCCGGGCGGTGGCGATCCGGCCTTACAGGTTGAGCAGCTTCCCGAACACCGGACCGATCAGCGCGCCGATGGCCACGCCGAGCGTGACCATGCCGACGAAGGTGGCGGCGGCGGTCATGAGCCACGATTTGCTCGGCTTCTCGGCCAGCTCCAGCTTGGTGGCGAGTGTGGGCAAGACCGTCTCCAGCCCGGCCTTGAGGAGATCGTGCCGGCTATCCAGCCGGGCGACGTCATCGCGGGTGGCGAGTGTGGGCAGGACCGTCTCCAGCCCGGCCTTGAGAAGATCGTGCCGTCCCTCCAGCCGGATAAAGTCGTCGCGGGTGGCGAGAACAGGCAGACGGGCGTCGAGTTCTGCCCGGAGGGCAGCCTGGGTGCCTTCCAGCCGGGCGAAATCTTCCTTTGTGGCCAGCGTGGGCAGGCGAATGTCCATCTCGGTTCGCAGGCCGTTGAACGACTCGGCCAGCCGCGCCTGCTCGCCTTCGAGACGGGCCACATCAGCGCGGGTGGCCAGCTCGGGCAGCTTGGCTTCCAGCAGGCCGCTGAGACGGGACACGTTGGCATCGATCCGGTTCACGGTGTCGGAGAGCCGGTCCATGCCGGCTTCCAGCTTTTCGATTCTGGCAAGCATGAGATCGTCCTCTCCTTCCACGCCGCTGCTCTCCCCGGAGACCTCTCCGCTGCTCTCTCCGCTGCTCTCTCCGCTGTCTGTGGCCGCCGGTTCGTAAACGCCGGTGCCCGGCTGCGGGTGCCGCGTGGTGGGGTCCTGTTGCAGGGACGTGGCTGCCTGCGACGGTTGGGCGGCGGCGGGCGGGTCCGCGCCGGGCACCCCGCTGGATGGAGGCCGGGTCTGGAGGGTGCCGGAGGCGGTGTTACCGGGAAGGGACGTGCGGGCGCGCGGCCGAAGGGTGGGAAGGGTGGTCGGCATTTTGTTGTTCTCTTTGCCTTCGCGTTTCGTATCGGCGAAAGAGAGCTTGCCTTGCCACCCTGCAAAGCGTCTTCTTCAATTTACAAGCATTCGACCATTTTTCCGTCGAACGCTGGTGTTCTGTCGAACGCCGCGCCTCAGTCGGTCAGGTCGTCCCACAGTTCCTTGAGGCGGGAGAAGAAGCCGGTCGATTGCGGGCACTGCTCGCCGGTTTCGATCTGGCAGAATTCCTCCAGCAGCTCGCGCTGGCGCTTGGTCAGGTTGACCGGGGTTTCCACTGTCACCTGCAGCACCAGGTCGCCGGTGCCCGTGCCGTTCAGCGCGGGCATACCCTTGCCGCGCAGGCGGAACTGCTTGCCGGTCTGGGTGCCGGCGGGAATTTTCACCTTGGCGCGGCTGCCGTCCAGCGTCGGCACCTCGATCTCGCCGCCCAGCGCCACCGTCGTGATGCTGACCGGCACCTCGCAGAACAGGGTGGTGCCGTCCCGCTCGAAGATGCGGTGGGGCTTGAGGCTGACGAAAATGTAGAGGTCGCCCGGAGGGCCGCCGCGCAGGCCGGCCTCGCCTTCGCCCGCCAGGCGGATGCGGGTGCCTTCGTCCACGCCCGCCGGAATCTTGACCTGGAGGGTTTTCTCCTTCTCCACCCGGCCAAGGCCGCTGCACGCCCGGCACGGCCTGGCGATGATGCGCCCGGTGCCCCGGCAGGTGGGGCAGGTGCGCTCCACCATGAAGAAGCCCTGGGTCGCCCGCACCTTGCCGATGCCGCTGCAGGTGGGGCAGACCTCGGGCTCGGTGCCGGGCTCGGCGCCGGAGCCGTTGCACGCCTCGCAGGTGACGGTGGTCGGGACGGTGATCGTCTCCGTGCGGCCGCGGTAGGCGTCCTCCAGCGTGATTTCCAGATTGTAGCGCAGGTCCGAGCCGCGCACGGCACCGGAGCGGCCCTGGCTGCGCCGCCCGCCGCCCATGAATTCGTCGAAGATGTTCTCGAAGATGTCGGCGAAGCTGCTGCCGCCGAAGCCCTCGGCGCCGCCGAATCCGCCCCCGAACCCGCCGTTGCCGTTGAAGGCGGCCTTGCCGTAGCGGTCGTAGGCGGCCCGCTTCTGCGGGTCCTTCAGCACGTCGTAGGCTTCGTTGATTTCCTTGAACTTGGCTTCGGCCGCCTTGTCGCCCGGGTTGCGGTCCGGGTGATATTTCATGGCCAACTTGCGGTAAGCGGACTTGAGCGCCTTGTCGTCTGCCTGTCGATCGACGCCAAGCACCTCATAATAGTCAGTGTCAGCCATGTCTTCCTGTCCGCTTGTTACATCACTGCCCGGCATACGCAGTCCGGGCGGGGATGCGTTTTCCGCCGTGCCCCGCCCGGAATCCGTTCATGCCCGAAGGCCACGCGTGAGGCCGCGGCGGCCTCACTTCTTGTTGTCGTCCACCTCGGAGAACTCGGCGTCAACCACGCCTTCGTCCCCGCTCGAGGCATCGCCTTCGGCCGCGCCTGTGCCTGCGCCGGCAGCCGCGCCGGGCTCGGTCTTGTAGATGGCCTCGCCCAGCTTCATCGACAGCTGACCCAGCGCCTGGGTCTTGGCCTGGATGGCGGAGGCGTCATCACCGCCCAGCGCGCCGCGCAGGTCGCTGATGGCCGCCTCGATCTGCGACTTGAGATCGCCCGGCACCTTGTCGCCCGCTTCCGAAACCGAGCGCTCGGTGGTGTGGATCAGGCTTTCGGCCTGGTTCTTCGCCTCGGCCAGCTCGCGGCGCCGCTTGTCCTCGGCGGCGAACTGCTCGGCTTCCTTCACCATCTTCTCGATGTCGGCGTCCGACAGGCCGCCCGAGGCCTGGATGCGGATCTGCTGCTCCTTGCCGGTGCCCTTGTCCTTCGCCGACACGGAGACGATGCCGTTGGCGTCGATGTCGAAGGTCACCTCGATCTGCGGCACGCCGCGCGGCGCGGGCGGAATGCCGACCAGATCGAACTGGCCGAGCAGCTTGTTGTCCGCCGCCATCTCGCGCTCGCCCTGGAACACGCGGATGGTCACGGCCGTCTGGTTGTCCTCGGCGGTCGAGAACACCTGGCTCTTCTTGGTGGGGATGGTGGTGTTGCGCTCGATGAGGCGGGTGAACACGCCGCCCAGCGTCTCGATGCCCAGCGACAGCGGGGTCACGTCCAGCAGCAGCACGTTCTTCACGTCGCCCTGGAGCACGCCCGCCTGCACGGCGGCGCCCAGCGCCACCACCTCGTCCGGGTTCACGCCCTTGTGCGGATCGCGGCCGAAGAAGCTCTTCACGGTCTCGATCACCTTGGGCATGCGGGTCATGCCGCCCACCAGCACCACTTCGTCCACCTGGTTGGCGGAGATGCCGGCGTCCTTCAGCGCCTTGCGGCAGGGCTCCAGCGTGCGCTCGATCAGGTCGGCGACCAGCGTCTCCAGCTTGGCGCGGGAGAGCTGCTTCACCAGGTGCTTCGGACCCGACTGGTCGGCGGTGATGAACGGCAGGTTGATTTCGGTGCTCTGCGCCGAGGACAGCTCGATCTTGGCCTTCTCCGCCGCTTCCTTCAGGCGTTGCAGGGCGAGCTTGTCGTTGCGCAGGTCGATGCCCTGCTCCTTCTTGAACTCGTCGGCCAGCCAGTCGATGATGCGCTTGTCGAAGTCCTCGCCGCCGAGGAAGGTGTCGCCGTTGGTGGACTTCACCTCGAACACGCCATCGCCGATCTCCAGGATCGAGATGTCGAAGGTGCCGCCGCCAAGGTCGTAGACGGCGATGGTCTTGCCGTCCTGCTTGTCGAGGCCGTAGGCCAGCGCCGCCGCCGTCGGCTCGTTGATGATACGCAGCACTTCAAGGCCCGCGATGCGGCCGGCGTCCTTGGTCGCCTGGCGCTGGGCGTCGTTGAAGTAGGCCGGAACGGTGATCACGGCCTGGGTGACCGGCTCGCCCAGATACTGCTCGGCGGTTTCCTTCATCTTCTGGAGAATGAAGGCGGAGATCTGCGACGGGCTGTACTTCTCGCCGCGCACTTCCACCCAGGCGTCGCCGTTGTCGGCCTTGGCGATCTTGTAGGGAACGAGGCCGATGTCCTTCTGGGTCATCGGGTCGTTGAAGGTGCGGCCGATAAGCCGCTTGATGGCGAACAGCGTGGCTTCCGGGTTCGTCACCGCCTGGCGCTTGGCCGGCTGGCCGACAAGACGCTCGCCATCCGCCGTGAAGGCAACCATCGACGGCGTGGTGCGCGCGCCTTCGTTGTTCTCGATCACCTTCGGCTGCGTGCCGTCCATAATGGCCACGCAGGAGTTGGTCGTGCCGAGGTCGATACCAATGACCTTACCCATGTTCCTACCTCTTTCTGCCCCGTCGATCGCCTCCGGGAAGCACGATCGACGCTGGCGGTTAATGTTCTGTTGCTGTCGGACCGGGCCCACTCCCGAACCACGCTCCGTCGCTTTGCATCGCGATATAGGGAGGCAGCTTGACGGCTACAACCCATCCCGTGCGGGAATGAGGGGCGGGAAAAGCGCGAGCGGCGGTTGCGTCTCCCGCCCCGCCTCGCATGGGGGACAGGCAGCGGCCAGGTGGGGCAGACTGCCGCAAGCGACCTTCTGGCACGGCTCCGGGGATTGCTGGCGGGCCGTTCCGTCCTAAAGTGTAGCGGTGTCGGCGGCCTGTCGTTTGCCGTCCGGTTCCCAATCTCCTGTCAGGGAAAGCATCCCATGCCTTTGCGCATTCTCGGGTTCGGTGCCATTCTGCTGTCGGCCGTGCTTCTGGTCATGGCCGTGTTCGGCGGCATGGCGGAGGATCACCCGCACGGCGCGGCGGCGTCCGGGGCCGGGAAGGCGTTTCCGCTCCTGTTGACCCACGATCACACGGACGAGGCGGCGTCTCATGCCAGAACGAGGATGTCAGGCGACGGATCCGGCACCGGGCTCGGTGACGGGCTCGGCGACGGGCGCGGCCAGGCTGTGGCAGGGCCTTACCGGTCTGGTCCGGCGGCTGGCCGGTAACCGTCCCCGGCCCGCCGCCGGGCCGCCGCGCGAGCGGCCGCTGACGCAAGGGGAGCAGGCGCTGGCCGCCGCCGTGTTCGGCACTGCGCTCGATGTGCGCCGCGTCACCGTGCGCCGGCGCAAATGGTGGCCCTTCCAGCCGCGCCGCACCGTCATGGCACCCGACGGCCACATCTACTTCCATCCCCGCTGCCCGTTCTATCGCGAGGACTTCGGCTGTGCCCCGCTTGGGCTGCAAGCGCTGTTCGTCCATGAGCTGACCCACGTCTGGCAGCACCAGTCCGGCCGCAACGTGGCGCTCGCGCGCGGCCCCTTCGCCCGCTACCGCTACCTGCCCCTCATCCTTGGCAAGCGCTTCGAGGAATACGGCATCGAACAGCAGGCCGAGATCGTGCGCCACGGCTTCGTCCTCTCCCGCGGCGGCGCGGTGGAAGGCGCCCCGCCGCTGGCGGTCTACCGCCGGCTTGTGCCCTTCGGGCCGGGGGCACTGGAGAGGCCGCTGGTGTAGGAAGGGCTGGCTGCGCCCCCCATCGTTTCCGGCCTTATGGGCAGGGCTCCTGCGCCCGGCAAACAAGAACGGCGGCAGGTTCGCACCCGCCGCCGTCTCGAAAATCAGACTGACCCCTGCGCGGTTACACGCTGGTGTCCACCTGCGCGCCGGGGGCGCTGGGCTCGCCGTCCGCCGGCTTGGCGACGGCAACGAGGGCCGGGCGCAGCAGGCGGTCCTTGATGACGAAGCCGGTTTGCAGCACCTGCACCACGGTGCCGGGTTCGGCCTCGTTGGTGGGCACTTCCAGCATGGCCTGGTGCTTGTTCGGGTCCAGCTTCTGGCCGAGGGCCTCCACCTGGGCGATGCCGTACTTGCCGAAGATGTTGAACACCTCCCGCTCGGTCATCTCGACGCCGGTGATGATGTTGGCGAAGGTGGGGTCGGTGCGGGCGGCGTCCGGCACGGCTTCCAGGGCGCGGCGCAGGTTGTCGGCCACGGCGAGGATGTCCCGCGCAAAGCTGGTGACGGCATAGGCGCTCGCCTCCTGCTTTTCCCGCTCGAGGCGGCGGCGCACGTTTTCGGTCTCGGCCATCTGGCGCAGCAGCTGGTCCTTCAGCGAGGCAATCTCCGCCTGCGCGTTCGCCAGCGCTTCATCCTGGGCCGGGGGGGCTGCAGCCTCAGCCGCGGCGTTGTTCTCGTCCTGCGTTTCGGTCTGCACAGTTTCCTCGGTCATTGTTGCGATACCAGTCTGGTCAGGACGCGGGCGGTGTAGTCCACCATGGGAATGACCCGCGCATAGTTGAGCCGTGTGGGGCCGATGACCCCGATGACACCAACAATCCGTTCATCGGCGCCGCGATAGGGGGCTGCGATAACCGATGAACCGGAGAGTGAAAAGAGCCTGTTCTCCGATCCGATGAAGATCTTCATGGCGCTGGCGTTCAGCGCCAGCTCCAGCAGGCGGGCCAGCTCGCGCTTGCTCTCGATGTCTTCGAGCAGCTGGCGCACCCGCTCCAGATCGCCCCGGGCGGCGGCATCCTCGATCAGGCGGGACTGGCCGCGCACGATGAGGACGTCGCGGTGGTCGTCATCCGCCGACCACACGGCGAGGCCCTTCTCCACCACCTGGGCGGCCAGCGCGTCCAGCTCGGCCTTGTTCTGCGACAGCTCCTCCTCGATGAGCTTGCGGGCCTGATCGAGCGTGCGGCCCACGAGGCGGGCGTTGATGTAGTTGGCCGCCTGGATGAGGGCTGCGGACGGCATGCCCGGCGGCAGCTCGAAGGTGCGGTTCTCAACCGATCCGTCCTCGCCCACCAGAATCGCCAGCGCCCGGTGCGCCGAGAGCGGAATGAGCTCCACCTGCCGGATGGGGATGTCCGCCTTCGGCACCAGCACCAGCCCGGCGCAGGAGGACAGGCCGGAGAGCGTGGAGATCGCCCGGCTGAGAGCATCCTCCAGGCTGATGCCGTCGGCCTTGACCTGCGCCTCGATCTGGGCGCGCTCCTCCGAGGAAATCTCGCCCACCTGCATCATGCCATCGACGAACAGGCGCAGGCCCAGTTCCGTCGGCATGCGGCCAGCCGAGGTGTGGGGGGCGGACAGCAGGCCGATTTCCTCCAGATCCTGCATCACGTTGCGGATGGAGGCGGGAGACAGGTTCATCCCGGGCAGGCGCGAGAGCGTGCGCGAGCCCACGGGCTCGCCGGTCGCCAGATAGGCTTCCACGATCTGGCGGAAGATGTCGCGCGCCCGCTCGTTGATATCGGTAATCGAAAGTGTCTTCATGGCCGGGCTCGAATGTAGGTGTACCGCCTGTATGGTTCAACCATTGTGGCCGGCAGGGCGTCCGGACCCGCCGCGCCCGGCGCATTCCGGCGCATTGTTGACGGTCTTGCCTGCCGCGCTCGCTTGAAGCGGCGCGGCGGGACCGGTAGAAGCACGGGGTCCGGCGGCGTTCGGCGCGCCGGGGACAGGGATTTTGGTTCGCTCCACTCGATACAAGGATATTGCTTCATGCGTCCCTCCGGCCGTGCTCCCGATCAGATGCGCCCTCTCGAGATGATCGTGGGGTTTGCCAAGCATGCCGATGGCTCCTGCCTGGTGAAGTTCGGCGACACCCATGTGCTGTGCACGGCCTCGGTCGAGACCAGCGTTCCGGGCTGGCTGCGCGGCAAGGGGCAGGGCTGGGTGACGGCCGAATACGGCATGCTGCCCCGCGCCACCCACAGTCGCACCCCGCGCGAGGCCGCCAAGGGCAAGCAGACCGGCCGCACCCAGGAGATCCAGCGCCTCATCGGCCGCTCGCTGCGGGCGGTGGTGGACCTGCAGAAGCTGGGCGAGCGGCAGATCGTGGTGGACTGCGACGTGATTCAGGCGGACGGCGGCACCCGCACGGCGTCCATCTCCGGCGCGTGGGTGGCGCTGCATCAGGCGCTCACCCGCCTCCAGGCGGCGGGCCTCATCGGCGAGTTGCCGCTCACCGGCCAGGTGGCCGCCGTCTCCTGCGGCGTCTATGAGGGCGTGCCGATGCTGGATCTGGACTACGCCGAGGATTCCACCGCCCACACCGACGCCAACTTCGTGCTCACCGACACCGGCGGCATCGTCGAGGTGCAGGGCACCGCCGAGGGCGCACCGTTCAGCGAGGAAACCCTGCTGCGCATGCTGCGTCTCGCCCGCATCGGCACGAGCGAGATCTTCGCCCTGCAGCGCCGCGTTCTGGGGATCTAGAGGGGTTTGTTTTGATAATGCGAGGGTCGCGGACCCTCGCGCTCCCTTTCGTTTTTCGGGCCGTGGTTCCGGCGCGCACTGGAAAACACGGCATTTGAAAAGGGCCGCGACCTTCATGAAGCGTGCGGCCCGATTAAGGAAAGGGAGGTGCAGGAGGGTCGAGACCCTCCTGCAAATCGAATGTAAATTGCTCGTGGCAAACGTTTTGAGGATTTAACCCTATGGCGCGCAAGCTGACACCGGGCAGGCTGGTCATCGCCAGCCACAATCAGGGCAAGGTGCGGGAGATCCGCGAGTTGCTTGCCCCCTTCGGCATCGAGCCGGTGTCGGCGGGCGAGCTGAACCTGCCCGAGCCGGAGGAGACCGGAACCACCTTCGCCGCCAACGCCGAGATCAAGGCGCTGGCCTCGGCGCAGGGGGCGGGCTTGCCCGCGCTGGCGGATGACTCCGGCCTCTGCGTCGATGCGCTGGGGGGCGACCCCGGCATCTATTCGGCGCGCTGGGCCGGCCCGGGCAAGGATTTTGCCGTCGCCATGGAAAAGGTGACGCGGGCGCTGGACGAGAAGAACGTCGCTCAGGCGGACCGCACGGCGCATTTCGTCTGCGCCCTGTGCCTGGCCTGGCCCGATGGCCACACGGAAGTGTTCGAGGGCCGGGTCTCCGGCACGCTTGTGTGGCCGATGCGCGGCGCCCACGGCTTCGGTTACGATCCCATCTTCCAGCCGGAGGGCTTTGACATCACCTTCGGCGAGATGGAGCCCGCCGCCAAGCACGCCATGTCGCACCGCGCGCGGGCTTTCGCGCAACTGGTGGCTGAAGTCATTGACAAGTAACCCTCTCTCTTCCGGCGTCTCCGTGTCCGGCGAGGATGGCCTCGCGGTTTACGTGCACTGGCCGTTCTGCGAGTCCAAGTGCCCGTATTGCGACTTCAACAGCCACGTGCGGGAGAGCGTGGACCATGCCCGCTGGCGGGCGGCGCTCCTGCGCGAGCTGGCCAATGAGGCGTCCCTCACGCCGGGGCGGCCGGTCGTCAGCCTTTTCTTCGGCGGCGGCACCCCGTCGCTGATGGAGCCCGCCACGGTCGCCGCCATCATCGACGCGGTCGCCCGCCACTGGCCGGTGGCGGACGACGTGGAGATCACGCTGGAGGCCAACCCCGGCAGCGTGGAAGCCGCCCGGTTCAAGGGCTTCGCGCAGGCGGGCGTCAACCGCGTCTCGCTGGGTGTGCAGGCGCTGGACGATGCGGCGCTGCGGCTGCTCGGCCGCCGCCACAGCCTTGCGGAAGCGCTGGCGGCGCTGGAGCTCGCGACCGGCACGTTCGGGCGCGTCAGCTTCGATCTCATCTACGCCCGGCCCGGTCATACGGTGGACAGCTGGCGGGCGGAGCTGGCCCGGGCGCTCGCCTTCGGGACGGATCACCTGTCGCTCTACCAGCTGACAATCGAGCCGCAGACCCGCTTCGCCGAGCTTTACCGGCGCGGCGATCTGGTACTGCCGGACGAGGACACGCAGGCCGACCTCTACCAGCTGACGCAGGAAATGACGGCGCAGGCGGGGCTGCCGCTCTACGAGATTTCCAATCATGCCCGGCCGGGCAGCGAGAGCCACCACAACCTCGTCTACTGGCGCTACGGCGACTATGTGGGGGTGGGGCCCGGCGCGCACGGCCGGCGCAACGCCGTTGCCACCCAGCGCCGCCGCAAGCCGGAAGCCTGGCTGGAATCTGTGGAAACCCTCGGCCACGGCCTGGAGGAGGAGACACCCCTGTCGCCCGGAATGCGGGCGGACGAGGCCCTCGTCATGGGCCTGCGGCTGGCGGAAGGCATCGACCGCGCCCGCTTCCTGGCCCGCACTGGCGTTGCGCTTGAGGACGCCATCGACATGGACGCCGCCGCGCGCATGGCGGCGCTGGGGCTGGTCGAGCTTACGCCCGCCGTTCTGCGCGCCACGCCCCAGGGGCTGATGGTGCTCAACAGCCTGCTCGCCGAGCTGGCGCGCGTGTAATGCGCCCGTGCAGAGCGCCGGGCCGAAACGCATCCGGGCTGGCGTGCAGGTAAGGGCGGGCTGGCGCGCAGATTAGGGCGGGCTTGCGCGCAGGTAAGGGGCCGGCCGACCCCCAGCGCGTCTGAAGCACCGCCCGGCCCCCTTTGCCGGCGGCCTAATCCCTGCGGCGTTTTTTAAGCGACAGTCCGAGCCGGACCGCCGCTATCAACAACGCCAGCAGTGAGATCATCACTGCCAGCACGTCGAGTGCAGACATCGGGCGACCTCCCTTCTAGCTCGCCGATTTCCGCACCAGTGGCATGAGACTGCCAGGGGTGGTGCGGAGGCTGGCGATTGACGGCAGACGCGCTGCCGTGCCTCCCAACCGGCCAGACGGGCAGGGAAATGGAAGCAGGCGAAGCATGGCTTCGCAATAGGCCTGTGGTTGTATAGTATTGAAAATAAACAAGTTTTATTAAAAACTGGGTGCGCTATTCGACCATAAGGCTGTTGCACCCGATGGACCCCAAGGTAAGATGACAGGCATTCCACCAAGGCAAGGCAAAGCCTCCTTTCACAGACCCCGCGGGCGCCTACCTCGCGGGGTCTATTGAACCCGGAGCTGGGCCCGGGGCTGAACTTGGAACGTGCGTGCTGATTCAGTTCAGCTGTTTCAGTGCATCCGGATGCCGGACAGGTTTTCGGGACTGTTCGTGGGCTTGGATGCGCCCTGAAGGCACTCGGTCAAATCGCGTCGGTAAGATCCCTTGTTGAAAGGGGGCTGCATGCCACGGAGGCATAAGCACCCCGGAACCCTGCAGGTTCGTGCCAGGGCTGCCAGAGCCCTACAGGCTCATGACAGCCTCTCGCTTGTGACGGCCTCTCGCTTGTGACGGCGGCGATTTGACGGTGGCGATTGGAATCGGAGCGGCTGGCCGAACCGTCAAGCCTGTTCCCCGCCCGGGGCCCAAGCCGGGAGGTGCTTCCCAAGGCGGGAAGCGCTCCTCCAACGGGGCGTGCCAACCCGGATCCAGAGGCGTCTTGACCCAGAGGCGCCTTGACCCAGAGGCGCCTTAGTGCGTCAGCTCGGTGGGGAAGGCGTTGGGCGCGGGGGCCACAACGCGCGTACCGTCGTTCGTCACCTCGTTCACCTGCATGCCGCGCTCGGCGACGCCCGTCGCGTTGAAGCGGAACAGGCCGTCGATGCCGGTGTAGCCGCCGGGGGCCGTCAGGATGGCGCGGGGGAAGGGGGTGCCCAGCTTCCAGCCGGAAGCGGTCGCGGCGTGCACCAGCAGGATGCTGTCATAGCCCATGCTGGCGAAGCGGGAGGGGCGGCTGCCAAAGCGGCTCGCATAGCGCTGGGAGAGGGAGTCGAAGGTGTAGTCCGGCACCGAGGCGAACCATGCGCCCGTCAGCGTGCCGCCGCGGGCGATGTTGCTTTCCGTGTTCCACAGGCCGGGCCCGATCACCCGCACCTTGGCGGTGTCCACGCCATACTGCTTGAGCGCGGGGATGAAGGCGCGGGCATAGTCGGCCACGTCGGCGATCAGCAGCGCGTCGAAGCCCGGGGGCGGAAGTTTCGCGCCAGCCGCGCCGACAACGCCGGTGGCCTCCGCCGCCTGAGCGCGGGCCTGCGCCAGGCGGGCGTCGTAGTTGGCGACGCGGCGGGCAGCGGTGAGCAGCCGGGCGCGGTCGCGCGGGTAGGTCTCGATGGCGACGACGCTGCCGCCGCTGTCGCGCACCGCCTGCACGAAGGCCTCGCTCGCCCGCTTGCCGTAGCTGCCGCTGGGGATGAGGGCGGCGAATTTCTTCACGCCCTGCTGGGTGGCGTGGGACACCACCCGTTCGATTTCCTGATCGGGCTGGTAGCCCAGCACGTAGGTGCCGTTGCCGGCCAGCGTCGCGTCATTGGAGAAGGTGATGACCGGAACACCCTTGCTCGCGGCCAGCGGCTGCACCGCCTTCACGTTCTCGGCGAGCAGCGGGCCGAGGATGATGCCCGCACCGTCGGCAAGCGCCTGGGCGGCCACCGATTCCGCGCCCTGGGCGGTGTTGTAGACCTTGAGGTGGATCTGCGGATTGTTGATGTCCAGCAGCGCCATGCTGGCCGCATTGGCGATAGACTGGCCAATGGGGGCATTGGGGCCGCTCATCGGCACCAGAAGCGCCACGTGGTGCTGCTGCGGAGCCGGCTTCAGCGTCTCGGGCGGGGGCGGCGGGGCCGCCTCCTGCGCGGGCGGCGCGGCGGGCGCGGGCGCCGGGGCGCGCACGGCGGTGTTGTTCTGGGAAGCGCAGCCCGCAACCGCCAGAAGGCCGAAGGCCGCGACGATTGATCCCATCCGAAGACTGCCCATCCGAAGACTGAACGTCATGGAAGCGCTCCCTCAAAACAAGCCGCAAACGCACAAGTTGCTGCGGTTTTCGATTGCCCGTGACCGGCCCGACGGGGCACCATTGGTCATTATGAACGACACCCTGCCGCCTGGCCTATATATCGTTGCGACCCCAATCGGCAACCTTGGGGACATTACCATCCGTGCCGCCGATGTCTTGCGCAAAGCGGAACTCATCGCCGCTGAGGACACACGGGTAACCGCAAAGCTGCTGCAACATCTGGGCGTTCGCGCGCCGATGACCAGCTACCACGACCATAACGCGGACCGGGTGCGCCCGGATCTTCTGGAGCAGGCGAAGACGAAGGCGGTGGCGCTGGTGACCGACGCCGGCACGCCGCTCATCTCCGATCCCGGCTACAAGCTGGTGCGCGCGGCGCACGAGGAGGGGATCGCGGTTACCACCCTGCCGGGGCCGTGCGCGGCCGTGGCGGCGATGACCGTGGCCGGCCTGCCGACGGACCGGTTCCTCTTTGCCGGGTTCCTGCCGCCCAAAACGGCGGGGCGCACCAAGGTTCTGGAGGAACTGAAGCAGGTGCGCGCGACTTTGGTTTTCTATGAGACCGGGCCCCGTCTGGCCGATTGCCTGGCGGATATCGCGGCGGTGCTGGGCGACCGGGAAGTGGCCATCGCCCGCGAACTCACCAAGCTGCACGAGGAGGTGCGGCGCGGGCGAGCGGGCGATCTGGCGCGGGCGCTGGTGGCGGAAGGCCCGCCCCGGGGCGAGATCGTGCTGGTGGTTGGCCCGCCGGTGGAGGAAACGTTCAGCCAGGAGGCCATCGAGGCGCGGCTGAAGGCTGCGCTTGCGACCCTGTCGGTCAAGGAAGCGGCGAAGCAGGTGGCGGCGGAGACCGGCGGCAACCGGCAGGAGCTGTACAAGCTGGCGCTCGGCCTGACCGGGCGGACGTGAGGCCGGAATGGGTGGTGCGGGCCGCTCCCGGGCCGATCGGCAACAGGGGCGCCGGCGCGACGAGGCGCGGGGGCGCCTCGCCGAGGACGTGGCGGCCTGGTGGCTGCGGCTCAAGGGCTACCGGATCGTGGGGCGGCGGGTCCGCACGCCCGTGGGCGAGGTGGATCTGGTGGCGATGCGCGGGCGGTGCCTCGTTTTCGTCGAGGTGAAGTACCGTCCCACCCTCGCACAGGCGGCAGAAGCGGCCGCGCGGGGGCGCATGGCGCGGGTCCGGCGCGCGGCGGGGGTGCTGGCGGCACGCTATGGCCGGTTGGCGAATTCTGTGCGTATCGATGCGGTTCTGGTTGCGCCCTGGCGATTGCCAAGGCACCTTTGTGCAGTCGCAGGCGAGGATGGACTATGAGCCTCGATGAACTCATCCGCTTCGGGGCGCTCGATGACCCCGAGATCGATCTGGCCGAGGCAGCGCTCATGCTCGCCGGGCTCGACCATCCGCGCGCGTCCCTGGCGCAGTATCGCGCCTTTCTGGACGAGATGGCCGGGGAGGTGTTCGAACTCGGCCTGCACGCCGAAGGCCCCGCCGAACAGGCGGCGGTGCTGCAATCGGTCATTGCCGGGGCGTTCGGCTTCGCGGGCGACCGGGAGAGCTACGACGATCCCGCCAACGCCAACCTCATCGACGTCATCGAGCGCCGCAAGGGGCTGCCGGTGGCGCTGTCCATTCTCTACATCGGCGCGGCGCGTGCGGTGGGCTGGCAGGCCCATGGCATCAACATGCCGTCCCATTTCCTCATCCGCATCGGCAGCGGGACCAACGCGGTCATTCAGGACCCCTTCTCCGGCGGGGCGGTGCTGGACGATGTGGATGTGGCCGTGCTCCAGCGGAGCGTGACCAGCCCCGGGATGTCTCTCGATCCGCGCCACATGGAGCCGCTGTCCAACCGGGCCATTCTGGTCAGGCTGCTCAACAACATCGCCTGGCGGGCCGAGGAGAGCGGGGACAGCCAGCGGGCGCTGGTCATTCACGAACGCATGACCGCAATTGCACCCACCTTCAGCAACCTGTGGTGGGAGCGGGCGCGGCTGGAGCAGGAGCTGGGCCGCATCTCCTCGGCGCGGGGCTCTCTCTCCGCCATGCTGGAGACGACACGGGACGAGGCCACCTCCCGCCGGATCCGTCAGGCGCTTGAAAGGCTTGCACGCTCCATTAACTAGCCGATACTCACACGTCCCCTGATCCCAAGCGTAGGAACCTCACATGGCGTTGCAGGTCGCGGTCCAGATGGACCCGCTCGAAGGCATCAACATCAACGGCGATTCCACCTTTCATCTCATGCTGGAGGCTCAGGCCCGCGGCCACCAGATGTGGCACTACCTGCCGGACCAGCTGAGCTACCGCGACGGCAAGGTGACCGCCCGCGCCTGCCGGGTGGAGCATGTGCAGCGCGTCGCCGGCAGCCACTACACGCTGGGAGAGGAGGCGGTGCTCGACCTCTCGTCGGACGTTCAGACCATCCTGATGCGGCAGGACCCGCCGTTCGATCTGGCCTACATCACCGCCACCCACCTGCTGGAGATGGTGCACCCGAAGACGCTGGTGGTGAACAACCCGACCGAGGTCCGCAACGCGCCGGAGAAGCTGTTCGTCACCCGCTTCCATGACCTGATGCCGGAGACCCTCATCACCCGCCGTCTCGACGACGTGGAGGCCTTCCGCCGCGAGCACGGCGAGATCGTCATCAAGCCGCTCTACGGCAACGCGGGCACGGCCGTCTTCCATGTGGGGCTGAAGGACCCCAACCTCTCGGCGCTGGTGGAGGTGTTCAGCGCCATGGGCCGCGAGCCCTTCATGGTGCAGCGCTTCATGCCGGAGGTCTCCCAGGGCGACAAACGCATCGTCCTTGTCGACGGCAAGCCCGCCGGGGCCATCAACCGCCTGCCGAAAAGCGGCGAGATCCGCTCCAACCTGGCGGCGGGCGGCCGGGCCGAGGCCTGCGAGCTCACCGCCCGCGAACAGGAAATCTGCGAGCGCATCGGACCGGAACTGGCGAAGCGCGGCCTGCTGTTCGTCGGCATCGACGTGATCGGCGGCTATCTCACCGAAATCAACGTCACTTCGCCCACCGGCATCGTCGCCATCGACACGTTCAACGGCACCAACACGGCCGGCCTGATCTGGGACGCCATCGAGTCCAAGCTGGGCTGAGTTTTTGAGGGGGGGGTTATGCGGGGGGCTCGACCCCCGCGCCCCCAATCGTTTTATCCGCGCCTTTGTTTCAGACATCCCCAGCCGTTTGCAGGTACAGCTTCAGCATTTCTCGATAGCGGCTAAGTCGTTATAATTATTCATTATAATAAAGATGCTGGGGAAGTGGCCTGTTATAAATCCTCCTGACGGCCAGCACTGCGGTAATTCCGCTGTATTGCAATCTCGGCCGCCAAAGGGGGTGATATCTATAAGCGTTGAGACAATAGCCACACTGATCATCGGCGTGCTTACGCTGATGATCGCCTTCGCGATGCTTATTCTCAAGATCGTGGAGGTTTCTCGCTCGAAATAGAGCGCGGGACGGGTTCGGGGCTGGCACCCTGGACCCCCTTGATAAAGCCCGTATTCGATAAAAAAAGCCCGGACTCTGGCACGCCCGGGCTTTTTGCAAGTGGAGGTGATTTACGTTGACTCACTAGCCACGACTGCAAAATACCACAGCGGTATGCTGTTTCAAGGCACCCGCCGCCATCTACGACCATTCACGCCCTCGGGTGGGCGTTGCGGTAGATGTCCAGAATCCGGGCGGCGTCCACTTCCGTATAGACCTGGGTGGAGGACAGGCTGGCGTGGCCCAGCAGCTCCTGAATGGCGCGCAGGTCCGCGCCTCGGGCGAGCAGGTGGGTGGCGAAGCTGTGGCGCAGCGCATGGGGCGTGGCGGAATCGGGCAGGTCGAGAGCGATCCTTGCGCGCTGCATGGCCAGTTGCACCATGCGCGGATTGAGCGGGCCGCCGCGCGCGCCGATGAACAGCGGGCCGTCGGCGGGCAGCGGGTAGGGGCAGGCGGCAAGGTAGGCCTCCACCGCCTCGGCGACCACCGGCAGGATGGGCACACGCCGTTCCTTGTTGCGCTTGCCGAGCACGGTCATCGCCTCGCCGAACGGGGCGGACGACCGTTTGAGGCTGAGGGCCTCGCTGATGCGCAGGCCGCAGCCGTAGAGCAGCAGCAGCACGGCGGCGTCGCGAGCGGCGATCCAGGGCTCGGCATCCGGCCGCTCGGCGGCGGCGGCGGCGACGGCGGCGGCATCCACCGGCGCGAGCGGGCGCGGCAGCGGCTTGTTTGCCTTGGGAGATTGCAGGGCGGTGATGGCCGGGTTCTTCAGCCCTTCGGCGCGGGCGAGCCAGCGATACCAGGCCTTGAGGCTGGAGGCGGCGTGGGCGACGGTCGAGGGGCCGGCCCCTTCCGCCCGGCGCCGGGCGAGAAAGGCGCGAAAGTCGGTAAGGTCGGCCCCGGCCAGCGTCTCGGCGGTGACCGGCCCGCCGGTGTGGCCTTCCATGAAGGCAATGAACTGGCGGGCGACGCGGCCATAGGCGGTGAGCGTGTGCACGGAGGCGCGGCGCTCGTGGGCGAGGGCGGCCAGCCAGCGCTGGGCGAGACGTTCGGCGTCCGCCGTCATGCCTGAACGCTGAGCCAGTGGCCGAGGCAGCGGGCGCTGACGGCCCCGAGGAACGACAGCAGCTCGACGTTGGCGAGCGTCTCGAAGGCGTCGGGGACGCGCGAGCCGAGCGCGAGCAGGCCGCGCGGCCAGCGGTCCGCCATGGGCAGGCGGATGAGGGCTTGCGACTTGATGAGGCCGGCGGCGGGCCCGAACAGGGGCAGGCCGATCTCCACATCGCGGGCGCTGACCGCGCTGCCGCCGTCGAGCCAGGCGGCAAGCTGGCCGGGGCCGATGAACTGGAGGCCGGGCGGGGCGAGGCGCACCGCCTCCGGGCTGGTCTCCAGTGCAATCGCCACGGCGTCCACGCCCAGAATGTCCACCCAGTCCTGCGTCAGCACATGGATGAAATGTTCGGGGGAGCTGGCGTCCATCATCGCCAGTACGGCGGCGTGGATGCGGGACTGGGCATCGCCGCGGCTGCGCGCGGCGGCCAGCAGCGAGGCGTGGGACTCGCCCAGCGCATCGACCTGCTTGCGAAGCCGGGACATGGCCTCGAACTGGAAGTCGATGATGTTGGGAGTCTCTGCCACCTGCCAGTGTCCTTTGGTTTTTGGAAAGGCGAGGGTCGCGGACCCTCGCGCTCCCGTACGTTTACAGGGCCGCGCCCTTCATGCCGCGTACGGCCCTATAGAAGTACGGGAGGTGCAGGAGGGGCAAGCCCCTCCTGCAAACCGAAAACCAAACGCCTTACAGGATCGACTGGCCGGTCTTTTCCCAGTCGGCGAGGAAGGCCTTGAGGCCGTTGTCGGTGAGCGGGTGGTTGGCCAGCTTCTTCAGCACGTCGGGCGGCAGGGTGCACACGTCCGCGCCGATCTTGGCCGCTTCCAGCACGTGGACCGGGTGACGCACCGAGGCGACCAGGATTTCGGTGTCGAAGCCGTAGTTGTCGTAGATGGTGCGGATGTCGTCGATCAGATCCATGCCGTTCCACGACACGTCGTCATGACGGCCGACGAACGGGGAGACGAAGGTCGCGCCCGCCTTGGCGGCCAGCAGCGCCTGGTTGGCGGTGAAGCACAGGGTGACGTTGGTCTGGATGCCGCGATCGGTCAGCTTCTTGCAGGTCTTGAGGCCGTCGAGAGTCAGCGGCAGCTTGATGCAGATGTTGGAGGCGATCTGGATCAGCTTTTCCGCTTCCTTCATCTGGGTCTCGTGGTCCATGGCGACCACCTCGGCCGACACCGGGCCATCGACGATCGAGGCGATCTCGGCGATGACTTCCAGAAAGTTGCGGCCCGACTTGGCGATCAGCGACGGGTTGGTGGTCACGCCGTCCAGCAGGCCGGTTTCAGCCAGCTCGCGAATCTGGGCCACATCGGCCGTGTCGACAAAGAATTTCATGAAACGCTCCTGAGCCCGCGGGCTCCGTTGACATGGATTTGCGGCGTTCTTAACCCTGCTCAAATGTCCACTTCAAGCGACGACACGCCACAGGCAGGCAGAATAGCGGGCAACCGCGTCCGTGTCCTCCTGTGTCAGCACGGCCTGTCGGTCTTTGACTACAGAATTCCCGAAGGCGAAACCCTCCGTCCGGGGGATGTGGTGCGCGTGCCGCTCGGCCCCCGCCAGGTCACGGGCGTGGTGTGGGACCCGGACGTCTTTGCGGTGCAGGAGGTGGCGGAGAGCCGCCTGCGGCCCGTCTCGGCGCGGCTGCCGGTGCCGCCGCTGCCGGAGGCGACGCGCAAGCTCGTCAGCTGGACCGCCCGGTATTACATGGCCCCGGCGGGTGCGGTGCTGCGGATGGTCCTCAGCGTCGCGGACGCGCTGGAGGAGGCCAGAACCATCCTTGAATACCGGGTGGCGGAGCCGCTGCCCGCAGGCGCGCCGCTGACAAAGAAACGGCTGGAGGCGCTGGAGCTCCTGGCGGGCAAGCAGGGAACGGTGCGGGATCTGGCCCGGGCGGGCGTCTCGGAGTCCATGATCCGCACGCTCATCGCAGCTGGCGCCCTGCGCGCCGTGCCGGTGGCGGCGGATGCGCCCATCCCCCAGCCGGAGCCGGACTTCGCCCGGCCCGTGCTCAGCCCCGAACAGGCCGAGGCCGCCGATGCCTTGCGCCGCCCGGTGACGGAGGGGCGGTTCGCGCCCCTGCTGCTGGAGGGGGTGACGGGCTCGGGCAAAACGGAAGTCTACTTCGAGGCGGTGGCCGAGGCGCTCCGCCAGACGAACAATGGCATGGGCGGGCAGGTGCTGGTGCTGCTGCCCGAGATCGCGCTGACCGAGCCGTGGCTGAACCGCTTCAAGGCCCGCTTCGGCTGCCTGCCGACGGCCTGGCACTCGGACCTGACGCAATCGGCGCGGCGGCGGGCGTGGCGCGCGGCGGCCAGCGGCGAGGCGCGGGTGGTGGTGGGCGCACGCTCGGCGTTGTTCCTGCCTTATCCCAACCTCAAGCTCATCGTGGTGGACGAGGAGCACGAGACCACCTTCAAGCAGGAGGAGGGCGTGCTCTACCACGGCCGGGACGTGGCAGTGATGCGGGCGAGCCTTGAGGGGTGCCCGGTCATCCTTGCCTCGGCGACTCCGGCGCTGGAGACCCGCCTCAATGCGGAGAGCGGCAAATACTCCCACGTCCGCCTGCCGGACCGCTTTGGCGGCGCGTCCATGCCCGCCATCGCCAGCCTCGATCTGCGCCGCACGCCGCCGGAGCGGGGGCGCTGGCTGTGCGAGCCGCTGCACCGGGCCGTGGCGGAAACGCTGGCGCGCGGCGAGCAGGCGCTGCTGTTCCTCAACCGGCGGGGTTATGCGCCGCTTACCCTCTGCCGCACCTGCGGGGAGCGCATCACCTGCCCCATGTGCTCGGCCTGGCTGGTGGAGCACAGGCTGACCGGCCGTCTGCACTGTCACCACTGCGGCTTTGCCATGCCCATTCCCAAGGCCTGCCCGAAGTGCGGCGACACCGATTCGCTTGTCGCCTGCGGCCCGGGCGTCGAGCGGGTGGCGGAGGAGGTGGAGCGCTTCCTGCCCGAGGCGAAGGTGGCGGTGGTCACCTCCGACACCATCTATTCCCCGGCGAAGGCGGCGGCGTTCGTCGAGAGCGTCGAGACCGGCGCGGTCAATGTGCTGGTCGGCACCCAGATGCTCGCCAAGGGCTACCACTTCCCCAACCTCACCCTTGTCGGCGTGGTGGATGCGGATCTGGGTCTGGCGGGCGGCGACCTGCGCGCGGCGGAGCGCACCTTCCAGCAGATCACCCAGGTGGCGGGGCGCGCCGGGCGCGGCGAGAAGCCGGGGCGGGTGATGCTCCAGACCTACCAGCCGGAAGCGCCGGTGCTGAAGGCGCTGGTCGCAGGGGACATCGAGGGATTCTACCGGGCCGAGAGCGCCGCGCGGGAGCGCCACGGCATGCCCCCGTTCGGGCGGCTGGCGGCGCTCATCCTCTCAGGCCCCGATCAGGGCGCGGTCAACGACGCCGCCCAGGCCCTTGCCCGGCAGGCCCCGCGAATGGCCGGGCTGGAGGTGCTGGGGCCCGCCCCCGCGCCGCTCGCCCTGCTGCGCGGGCGGCACCGGATGCGCTTTCTCGTCAAGGCCCGCAAGGGCCTGCCGCTGCAAGCGATCCTCGGCGAATGGCTGGGGCGGGTGCGCTGGCCCTCCTCGGTGCGGGTGACGGCGGACATCGACCCGCAGAGCTTCCTCTGAGGGCGCGAATCGGGGCAGGGCGCCCCCCGGTTTCGGGGGCGGCTCCGGGAGGCCCGGGTGGCGGAGACGGAATGACCCCGGGGGACAAGCCGGGGCCGGGGGCGCGCGCGGGCGGCACACGCGGCGGCGCGAGGGGCCATATTCCCTGCGCGGATGGTCGCAGAAGGGGCGTCAAGCCTTTGTTGCCTTGCAACATGGGGCCGCGCGTGCTAGCTGGCTCGCGCTCGCGCCGGAGTAGCGTCTCCGGCGTGCTGTCTATGGTTTTACAAATGCAAGGGGCACCACGTGGCCGACGCTCAAATGAACGTTTCGGGACTTGCCGGTCGCTACGCCACCGCCCTTTTTGAGCTTGCTCGTGATTCGAACGCCATTGATACGGTCGCGGCGAGCCTGAAAACGGTGGCGGCGGCGCTCGACGAGGGCGGCGACTTCGCGGCCCTGGTCAAAAATCCGCTGGTTGGGCGGGAGGCCGGCGCAAGGGCGGTGACCGCCGTTGCCAAGGCACTTGGCCTGGATGGGCTGACGACCAATTTCCTTGGCGTCCTGGCTCAGAACCGCCGCTTGGGCGTGCTGCGCGACGTTGTGCGCGATTTCGGCGTGCTCGTGTCGGCGCACCGGGGCGAAGCTACGGCCCGGGTGACCGCGGCGCACGCGCTGAGCGACGACCAGCTCGGACAGCTTCGCGAGAAGCTCAAGGCCGGTCTCGGCCGCGACGTGGCTGTTGATCTGCGCATTGATCCGTCGATTCTCGGCGGTCTCATCGTCCAGGTGGGCTCGAAGATGATCGACAGCTCACTCAAGACCAAACTCGACACTCTCTCCCTCGCCATGAAAGGGTAAGTCATGGAGATCCGTGCAGCGGAAATCTCAAAGGTCATCAAAGACCAGATCGCCAACTTCGGCGCTGAAGCCCAGGTATCGGAAGTCGGCCAGGTTCTCTCGGTCGGTGACGGTATCGCCCGCGTCTACGGTCTCGACAACGTCCAGGCGGGCGAGATGGTCGAGTTCCCGGGCGGCATCAAGGGCATGGCCCTGAACCTCGAAACCGACAACGTCGGCGTCGTGATCTTCGGCGAAGACAAGCAGATTCGCGAAGGCGACACCGTGCGCCGCACCGGCACCATCGTGGACGTGCCGGTGGGCAAGGGCCTGCTGGGCCGCGTGGTGGACGCGCTGGGCAACCCGATCGACGGCAAGGGCCCGATCGAGTACACCGAGCGCCGCCGCGTCGAAGTGAAGGCCCCGGGCATCATTCCGCGCAAGTCGGTGCACGAGCCGATGCAGACCGGTCTGAAGGCGCTCGACGCCCTGGTGCCGGTGGGCCGTGGCCAGCGCGAGCTGATCATCGGTGACCGCCAGACCGGCAAGACCGCCGTCGCCATCGACACCTTCATCAACCAGCGCGAAGCCAACAAGGTTCTGCCGGACAACCAGAAGCTGTTCTGCATCTACGTTGCCGTCGGCCAGAAGCGCTCCACGGTCGCCCAGATCGTCCGCTCGCTCGAAGAGAACGGCGCGATGGAGTACTCGATCGTGGTCGCCGCAACCGCGTCCGAGCCGGCCCCGCTGCAGTTCCTGGCGCCCTATGCCGGCTGCGCCATGGGTGAATACTTCCGCGACAACGGCATGCACGCCGTGATCGTGTACGACGACCTCTCCAAGCAGGCCGTCGCCTACCGTCAGATGTCGCTGCTGCTGCGCCGTCCGCCGGGCCGCGAGGCTTACCCGGGCGACGTGTTCTACCTGCACTCCCGCCTGCTGGAGCGCGCCGCGAAGCTGAACGACGCCAACGGCGCCGGTTCGCTGACCGCGCTGCCGATCATCGAAACCCAGGCGGGCGACGTGTCGGCCTACATTCCGACCAACGTGATCTCGATCACCGACGGTCAGATCTTCCTCGAGACGGAACTGTTCTACCAGGGCATCCGTCCGGCCATTAACGTCGGTCTGTCGGTGTCCCGCGTGGGTTCGGCCGCCCAGACCAAGGCGATGAAGAAGGTCGCGGGCTCCATCAAGCTCGAACTGGCGCAGTACCGCGAAATGGCGGCCTTCGCCCAGTTCGGCTCGGACCTGGACGCCGCCACCCAGAAGCTGCTGAACCGCGGTGCGCGTCTGACCGAGCTGCTGAAGCAGCCGCAGTACCAGCCGATGGGCTTCGAGGAGCAGGTGGTTTCGATCTTCGCCGGCGTGAACGGCTATCTGGACGCCATCCAGGTGAAGGACGTGGTCCGCTTCGAGCGCGCCTTCCTCACCGAGATGAAGACCAAGCATGCCGACGTGCTGGAGACCATCCGCACCGAGAAGGATCTGTCCGACGCAACGCGCGCCAAGCTCAAGGAGATCCTGGACGCGTTCGCCAAGACCTTCGCGTAAGCGGATTGGAGTAGCCGGGCATGCCGAGCCTCAAAAGCCTCAAGAATCGCATCGCCAGCGTGAAATCCACGCAGAAGATCACCAAGGCGATGAAGATGGTGGCCGCCGCCAAGCTGCGCCGTGCGCAGGAGGCGGCGGAGGCCGCACGCCCCTATGCCGAGCGCATGGAGGCGGTGCTGGCGTCGCTTGCGACCAAGGCCGAACGCGGTGAATCCGCGTCCCGGCTGCTGGTCGGGACGGGCCGCGACGACGTTCACCTCGTCGTTGTCGCCACGTCCGAACGCGGTCTTTGCGGCGCGTTCAATACCAACATTGTCCGCGGCGCGCGTCAGAAGATCGACGCGCTGCTGCGCGCGGGCAAGCAGGTGAAGATCCTGTGCGTCGGCAAGAAGGGCCGGGCCGTCCTGCGCCGCTTCTATGGCGAGCTGATCGTCGACACCATCGACCTCAGCGACGTGCGCCGCCTGGGCTTCGCCAACGCCCAGCCGATCGCCGAGCGCATCATCGACATGTTCAATGCCGGTGAGTTCGACGTGGCCTGGCTGTTCTACGCCAAGTTCAAGTCGGCGCTGGTGCAGGAAGTCACCGAGCAGCAGCTCATCCCGGCGGCCCTTCCGGCCTCCGCCGAGGGTGGCGCGGCCGCTGCCGAGAGCGTTGTGGAGTACGAGCCCGGCGAGGAGCAGATCCTCGAGGCGCTCCTGCCGCGCAACATCTCCGTGCAGATCTTCCGCGCGCTGCTGGAAAATGCCGCGTCCGAACAGGGCTCGCGCATGACGGCGATGGACAACGCCACCCGCAACGCAGGCGACATGATCAATCGTCTGACCCTCCAGTACAACCGGAGCCGTCAGGCCGCGATCACCACGGAACTCACTGAAATCATCTCCGGGGCCGAGGCCCTGTAATACGGTTGCACGAGGAAGGACCGACCATGGCGACCCAGAATATTGGACGCATCACGCAGGTGATCGGCGCGGTCGTGGACGTTCAGTTCAACGACCACCTGCCCGCCATTCTCAACGCGCTGGAGACGACGGTCGATGGCCGCCGCCTGGTGCTCGAAGTCGCCCAGCACCTGGGCGAGAACACGGTTCGCACCATCGCCATGGACTCGACCGACGGCTGCGTCCGCGGTCAGGAAGTGGTCGACACGGGCGCCCAGATCTCGGTGCCGGTTGGCCCGGGCACGCTCGGCCGCATCATGAACGTGATCGGTGAGCCGATCGACGAGCGCGGTCCGATCAAGACCGACAAGACGGCTCCGATTCACGCCGAGGCTCCGGCCTACGTCGACCAGTCGACCGAGGCCCAGATCCTCGTCACGGGCATCAAGGTCATCGACCTGCTGGCTCCGTACGCCAAGGGCGGCAAGATCGGCCTGTTCGGCGGTGCGGGCGTGGGCAAGACCGTGACCATCATGGAGCTCATCAACAACATCGCGAAGGGCCACGGCGGTTACTCCGTGTTCGCGGGCGTGGGCGAGCGTACCCGTGAGGGCAACGACCTCTACCACGAAATGATCGAGTCCAAGGTTATCGACCTGGAGGGCGACAACTCCAAGGTGGCCCTGGTCTACGGTCAGATGAACGAGCCGCCGGGAGCCCGTGCGCGCGTCGCTCTCACCGGTCTGACCGTTGCGGAATACTTCCGCGACGTGGAAGGCCAGGACGTGCTGTTCTTCATCGACAACATCTTCCGCTTCACCCAGGCGGGTTCGGAAGTGTCGGCGCTGCTCGGCCGTATTCCGTCGGCGGTGGGCTACCAGCCGACCCTGTCGACCGAAATGGGCGCGCTCCAGGAGCGCATCACCTCCACCACCAAGGGCTCGATCACCTCGGTGCAGGCGATTTACGTGCCCGCGGACGACCTGACCGACCCGGCGCCGGCGACCTCGTTCGCCCACCTGGACGCCACCACCGTGCTGTCGCGTCAGATCGCCGAGCTGGGCATCTTCCCGGCGGTCGACCCGCTCGACTCCACCTCGCGCGTGCTTGATCCGCGCGTCGTCGGCGAGGAGCACTACGAGGTGGCCCGCTCGGTGCAGGCGGTGCTGCAGAAGTACAAGTCGCTCCAGGACATCATCGCCATTCTCGGCATGGACGAGCTGTCGGAAGAGGACAAGCTGATCGTGGCCCGCGCCCGCAAGATCCAGCGCTTCCTGTCCCAGCCGTTCCACGTGGCCGAGGTGTTCACCAATATCCCGGGCAAGTTCGTCCAGCTGGAGGACACCATCCGCTCGTTCAAGGCGATCGTGGCCGGCGAGTACGACCACCTGCCGGAAGCGGCCTTCTACATGGTCGGCTCCATCGAGGAAGCCGTCGAGAAGGCCCAGAAGATGGCGGCCGAAGCGGCCTAAGTACGGTAGCGCGGGGGCGCCGGCCCGTCCGGTGCGCCCGCGCCCTTCCATGGCGAAGCTCGGCCCTCGCGCCGGGCTTCCTTTCAGGTGAGACCCATGGCTGACAAACTGCACTTTGAACTGGTGAGCCCCGAGCGGCTGCTGAGCTCGGCCGAGGTCGAGATGGTCGTCGTGCCGGGCGAGGACGGCGACTTCGGCGTCCTGGCCGGTCACGCGCCGCTGATGGCCACCATTCGCCCGGGCGTCATCGAGATTCACGCCGATGCCGGTGCGGCTCCCGAGCGCGTGTTCATCGACGGCGGCTTCGCCGAGGTGAACGAGAAAGGCCTCACCATCCTGGCCCAGCAGGCGATCCCGGTTGCCGAGCTGAACCCGGAGGAGCTGGCCCGCAAGGTGGCCAATGCCCGCGAGGACGTGAACCTGGCCAAGACGGACCAGGAGCGGCTTCAGGCGCAGCGCCAGCTCGCCATTCTGGAAGCCCAGCTGGCGGCTGTCCGCCACTGATCCGGCGGCATCCGGGTAAAGGATCAAACGCGGGGCGCGGTTCCGACAGGGGCCGCGCCCCGCGGCCGTTTGCGGCCCCCCGGTCCGGGCCTCTTGTCAAACTTCCGTGATCTTCCCTAAAGGAACAGCCATGTCACGCTGGACCCTCGACGATATTCCCTGGGACAGGTTCGACCCCTCCCGGGTCGATCCCGATCTTCTTGCCGTCATCAAGACAGCGGCCCTGGTGGAAGCCAACGCGGCCGATTACGTGGTCTACCTGCGCAACGTGTTCCGCGAGGACGCGGACTTCGTCGCCGCCGCCGAGACGTGGGGCGTCGAGGAGGAACAGCACGGCGCGGCGCTGGGCCGCTGGGCCGAGATGGCGGACCCCGGCTTCTCCTTCCGGCAGGCGCTGGCGGACTTCCGCGCGGGCTATTCGCTGGACCTCCAGACCACCACCTCCATCCGCGGCTCCCGCGCCGGGGAGCTGATCGCCCGGCAGGTGGTGGAGACGGGCACGTCGTCCTTCTATTCCGCCATCCGCGACGCCACCGACGAGCCGGTGCTGAAGGCCATCGCCGGGCGCATCGCCTCGGACGAGTTCTTCCACTACCAGCTCTTTGCCAAACATTTCCGCCGCTACCAGGAGCGCACCCGCCTTTCTACCTGGTCGCGCCTCAGGATCGCGCTCGGCCGTATGCAGGAGGCGGAGGACGAGGAACTGGGCTACGCCTTCTTCGCCGCCAACGTGCTCCAGCGCGACCGGGGCGCCGACTTCAAGGCGATGAACTACGGCCGCGAGTATCAGCGCCGCGCGCTGCAACTCTACCGCCGCCCGCACATCGACAACGCCGTGCGCATGGTGCTGCGCGCCGCCGACCTCAAGTCAAACGGCTGGCTCTACACGCTGGCCTCGAAGCTGCTGTGGCGGGTCATCTCCTCCAAGTCCGCCAGCATGGCGCGGGCGGCCTGAGGGGGCGTACTGATCCTCCGGGCCGATTCTCCGCAGCGCCTCAGGGCGTCGGCGGCAATTCGGAATAAGCAGCGCCGGGGACGCCCCCTGGCGCCGCCGGAGCCCTTCGCGCCAGGGCGCGGCGATTGAGGATGCGGCGGACCCAGCCCACCAGCACAGCAGCGCCGAGGAGGAGGACCGTCAGGCCCAGCCCCGCGATTGTGAAGAACTCCTTGGAGTCTTCAAGGAGCATGGGCCGGGGTGTCACGCGGGGATCGCCCCCCATCGCGCGGATGGCGGAGGCGACAGCCCGGGTCAGGCCGTTCTTGTCCCAATTGAACGTGGTCAGGTGGGTGTAGGTCTCGAGGTTGCGCTTGTACCGGTTGATCTTGTCCGCGGGGCCCCGTTCCGCCGCAAGCTGGTCCAGACGCGTGTTGAGGATTTCCGGCTGCGCCATCAGCCGCTGAACCGGAAGGAAGCGGCCGTCCCGGTCAGGGAAGGTGATGTTGTAGACCGAATCGAGGGGCGTCCAGCCGTCGGGCGTCCTGGCGAGGACGACGGTGTGCACGGGCTCGCACTGCGCGTCGCAATGGTAGAGCATGGCCATGGTGGCGGGGATGGACAGCTCGCGCAGCAAGGCCGTCAGCAGCTTGGACTTGTCCTCGCAGTCGCCGCCGCCTTCCACCACCTGCATGGGGGTCGCCTCAAGGCGCTTCCACAGGAAATACCGCCTGTTTTTCTCAAATCCTTGATTGGAATAGACCCATTGCGTCAGATTGGTGAGCGTCTCGCGCAGGTCGCCGGATCGGGATTCCACACTGTGGGCGATTTCGCCCAGGCGGCTCCGGTCCTTCTGCCAGGAGATGAACATCCCGCCCGTCGCCGTGAGCGAGAGCAGGGCGAGAAGCAGCAAGCCATAAAAGATGCCGGCAAGAATCCGGTTGGCAGACATCAGGACCTCGCCCCAGAGTGCGCGCTTCGACTCTTTCCAGTATAAACTAAATAAATTGCTTTAAATAGCGTGGGGCGACGAAATTTGTTTCAGGGCGCGAACGGACAGGCGCCGGCGGCCCATGCCCCGGCGGCCCATGTCCCGGCAGTCCATGCCCCGGCGTTGCTCCGGCGCCCGGATGGGGGTCAGTCAGGCAGCCAGAGGTGTTTCTGGCAGAGGTGTTTCTGGCAGAGGTGTTTCTGGCAGAGGTGTTTCTGGCAGAGGTGTTTCTGGCAGACGTGCTTCAGGCAGACGCCCTTCAGGAGACGGGCTGCGCGACGTCAGGCCACGGGCCTGGCGATGTGGGCGAATTCGCGGACGATGTCCTGGTAGAGCTTGCGCTTGAACGGCACGATCAGGTTCGGCAGGCGTTCCAGATATTCCCAGCGCCAGGCGCAGAATTCGGGGTGTTCGGTTTCCAGGTTGATGTCGCCGTCCTCCCCCAGGAAGCGCATGGCGAACCACTTCTGGCGCTGGCCCCGGTAGCGGCCCTTCCACACCTTGCCCACCAGCTCGGGCGGCAGGTCGTACTGAAACCAGTCTTTCGACTCGGCGATGATCTCGGCCTTGTTGGTGCCGATCTCCTCTTCCAGCTCGCGCAGGGCGGCGGTTGCCGGGTCCTCGCCCTCGTCGATGCCGCCCTGGGGCATTTGCCAGGCCTCCTGCTCGGTATCGATGCGGCGGGCGACGAACACCAGCCTCTCCCGGTTGAGCAGCACGACGCCGACGCAGGGGCGGTAGGGAAGGTCTGAAATGTTGATGGTCATGGAAATCCCTGAAACCTGAAACGGACGCAGTCTGGACGTGCCCCGGGGCGGAGAACGCGCAGGCATGGCCCCGCGGCCCGACCGGAAAGCCGATGTAAAGCAGATGTCGGGCGCTTAGTCGATCATCCGGCGAAGACTGTCGAGACAGCGGGTGAGTTGCGTCTGCGCCGAGGGCAGGGCCTTGCGCATGACGAGGCAGCCGTGCACCTGCCCCGCTGCCTCCTCGTGCACCACCGGCACGCCCGCCTCCGCCAGCTTTGCCGCGTAGGCCCGGCCCTGATCGCGCAGCGGGTCGAGTCCGCAGGTGAGGACGAGCGCGGGCGGCAGCCCCGCCAGCGACTCCGCCAGCAGGGGAGAGACGCGCGGGTCTGCCCGCAGGACGCGCCGGGGCAGGTAGGCGCGGGTGAAGAACTGAAGGTCCTCCGTATCCAGCATGTAGCCCTGCGCGAACTGCTCGGCGGACGCATAGCGGTTGGCGATGTCCGTTGCCGGGTAGAACAGGCACTGGGCCAGAAGCGGCACCGGAAGCGCGCCTGAGAGCTGCTGGCTGGAGAGCTGCTGGCAGGCGACGGCGGCGAGGTTGCCGCCCGCGCTGTCCCCGGCGAGGACGAGCCCGGTGACCCCGCCTTCCAGCGCGGCGGGGCCGGAGGCCGCCCAGCGGATGGCGGCGAGGCTGTCCTCCAGCGCGGCGGGGAAGGGGTGCTCGGGGGCGAGGCGATAGTCCACCGCCACCAGGCGCAGGCCGGTCTGGCGGGCGATCTCCGCGCACAGGCGATGGTGGCTGGCGAGGTTCCCGTACACCCAGCCGCCGCCGTGGAAGAACATCACGACCGGCCCTGCCGCACCCTGCCCGTGCGGATCGTAGAGCCGCAGCGGAAGAATGCCGCCGGGGCCGGGGATGGTAACATCCGTGACGCGGGCGAGCGCGGGGGCGGGCAGGTCGAGCAGTTCGGCCGCGCCTTGGAACATGCGCCGGGCCCGCTCCGGCGGCAGGCTGGAGAGCTTGGGCGCATCCGGCAGCAGCACACGCTCGAGCAGGGCGCGGGTTTCCTCAAGCATGGACTCCGGGGGCATGGACTCTGGGGGCATGGTCACGGGCGGTCTCCCTCCACGGCGAAGGTGCGGCGATACAGGCGCGGGTAGAGCGCCCACTGGCCCATCCAGCGGGCGAGCATCAGCAGGCAGAAGGCGAGCCACAGCCCGTCATTGCCCAGCCACGGCACCAGCAGGGCCACGCCGCAGAAGAAGGCGGCCGCCCCTCCGGCCATGGTCAGCAGCATGGCGCGCGTCCAGCCCGCGCCGATGTAGAGCCCGTCGAACACGAAGCTGGCGAAGCCGCAGAACTGGGCGAGGACGCCCCACACCAGATGCTGGTTGGCGTAGGCGGCGGTGGCGGCGTCCTTGGCGAAGGCGCGGATGATGGCCGGGCCGCCGAAGGTGTAGATCGCGGCGATGCCGAGGCTGGCGACGGCCGCACCCTGGAAGCAGCCCTTCACGAGGGCGGAGAAGCGCTGCCCGTCCCGCCCGCCGACGGCGGCGCCGCCCAGCGTCTGGGCGGCGGCCTCGAAGCCGTCGAGCACCAGCGCCGCCAGCAGGAAGAACTGGAGGATGACCGTGTTGGCGGCCAGCGGAACCTCGCCCAGCCGCGCGCCGGTGCGGGTGAGCATGTAGATGCAGCCCATCAGCAGCGCGGTGCGCAGCAGCAGGTCGCGGTTGACGGCGAACAGCGCCGCCACCGCCGGGCCGCGCCAGGTGGCGGCCTGCCGCGCGATCCGGCCGACCCGCGCCAGCCCCGCGTGCGGCTGCACGCAGGCGAGGGCGGCGAGGAGCTTGGCGACCTCGGCGATCAGGCTGGCCCAGGCGACGCCCGCGATGCCCCAGCCGAGGCCAAGCGCCAGTGTGGCGGAGAGGGCGGCATTGATGAGGTTGTAGCCCACCTCGATGGCGAGCACGGTGCGCGCCCGTTGCAGGCCGAGCAGCCAGCCGGTCAGCACCATGTTGAGGAGCACGGCGGGCGCGACCCACCAGCGGATGGACAGGTACAGGTGCGCACCGGCGCGCACGCCTTCGTCCGCGCCGAAACTGTCCAGCAGCGGGCCGAGCACCAGGGGCCTGGCGAGCAGCAGCGCCAGCCCCAGCGCGCCCGCCACGGCGAGGCCGCGGGCGAGCACGGCGCGCCGCTCGGTGTCGTCGCCCGCCCCGTGGGCGCGGGCGGTAAGGCCCGTGGTGCCCATCCGCAGCACGTTGAACAGGGTGAGCAGGGTCGTAAAGGCGGAGGAGCCCATGCCGGTTGCCGCCAGCAGCACGGCGCTGGCCGCCTGCCCGATGACCCAGGTGTCGACAAGCCCGATCAGGCCGGTTGCCGCATTGGTCGCCATGGCGGGCAGGGCGATGGCGAGAATGGCGCGGCGCGGCGTTCGGGAGGCGGAGGACGGTAAACTCATGATGCCAACCTGTTAGCCCGTTTTCCGGCTTTTTGCAGGGGGTTCCGTGCGCGGACTGTGCGGGTGCGTTCCATGTCATGCCATGCGCCTGTCACAGGGGGCTGGACGCGGGGGCGGGCCGCGCCGATAGTGGCGGCGGACCATGCGCTATCCGATCTTCCATCATCCCGGGTATGTGGCCTCGCTGCCGGCGGGGCACCGGTTCCCCATGTCCAAGTACGCGGCGGTGGTCGAGGAGCTGAAGCGCCTCGGCAGCGATGACTTTGCCGAGTTTCACAGCGCCGAACCCGTGCCGCGCGCGGTGGTGGAGCGGGCGCACGAGGTGGCCTATGTGGCGCAGCTGTTCGCGCTCGACGTGGACCCGGCCATCGAGAAGCGCATCGGCTTTCCGGTGACGGAGCAGGTGCTGCGCCGTGCTCGCTATTCCTCGGGCGGCACGCTGGCGGCGGCGCGGCGGGCGCTGGAGGTGGGCGCCGCCTCCAACGCGGCGGGCGGCAGCCACCATGCCCACCCCGGCTTCGGCTCGGGCTACTGCGTGCTCAACGACGTGGGCGTCGCGGCCAGCCAGCTGCTGGCGGAAGGCGCGGTCGAGCGCATCCTGGTGGTCGATCTGGACGTGCATCAGGGCGACGGCACCGCCGCCATGTTCGCCGCCGAGCCGCGCGTGTTCACCTTCTCCATGCACTGCGAGGCCAACTTCCCGGTGCGGAAGATGGCAAGCGATCTGGACGTGGGCCTGCCGGTCGGCATGGGGGACGCGGACTACCTGTCGCTGCTGGAGACGCATCTGCCCCGTATTCTGGAGCGGCACCGGCCCCGGCTTGTGTTCTACAACGCGGGCGTCGATGTGCACGCCGAGGACCGGCTGGGGCGGCTCTCCCTCACCGACGAGGGGCTCGCCGCCCGCGACCGGTATGTGGCGCGGTGCTGCCTGGGGGCAGGGATCCCGTTCGTCACCGTGATGGGCGGCGGCTATGGGGCGGATGTCAGCGTGATTGCCCGGCGCCATGCGCGGAGCATTGTCATTGCCGCCGAGGTCTGGAGGCAGGCGATGCCCGGGCCGCAAGCGCGGGCGGCGTCTGCCGCAGGTTCCTCTTTTAAACCAGTGACTTGAGACAAAGGCTTCAGCCCGCCGCATGCGGTCTGGCCGGTCGGTCGCCGCACGCGCTGCGGCCTGGCTGCGGTTCATCGCGCGTTCTTCTCTGTTGGCCGCGCGCACTGGCGGCACGCCGGCGCGAAGGATTGCGCTCGCCGCCGACGTACTGTCACAAAGAGCCCATGGAAGAGGCGGACATAAACGGGCTGGACGACACGCTCCTCATGGAGCGGATCGGGGGCGGGGACAACACCGCCTTCCAGGTTCTGGTCCGCCGTCACTACCCCATGGCTCTGCGAATTGCCGGCCGCGTCCTGACCCTTCAGGAGGAGGCCGAAGATGCGGTGCAGGAGGCGTTCCTCAAGATCTGGCGCATGCCGGACCGGTTCGTCCCCGAGCGCGGCGCCTTCAGGTCGTGGCTGGTGCGTGTGGTGGTGAACCAGTGTCTGGATCGGCGGCGGACCCTGCGTCCGGTGGACTCGATCGAGACGCTCGCGGAGACTGCGGATGAGGGGCCGACGCCCGAGGACGCCGCGGCGGATGCGGACCGCAGGAGACGCCTGATGGCGGCGATGGAGACGCTGCCACCCCGGCAGAGGGCTGCTCTTGCCCTCTTCTATGGCGAGGGTATGAGTATGGCCGAGGTGGCCGACATGATGGATCTGAACGTCAAGGCGGTGGAATCGCTGCTCTCTCGCGGCCGGGCCGGGCTGCGCGGTGCGCTTGGTCTTCTGGCACGGGAGGCGGCGGAATGAGCGCACGCGAACGTCTGGCGGACATTCTCCAGTCCTGCGGGGCGGCTCCGGGCCGCTGGCCCGCCGGGGAACGCACGGCCCTGCGCGCGGCGCTGGAGGCGGACCCCGGCCTTCGCGCCATGGCGGCGCGGGAGGCGGTGCTGGATGACTGGCTCAAGGCATGGGACGTGCCCGCGCCCCGGGACTCCGCCATCGAGGCGCTGCTGACGGCCAGCCGCGCGACGGCTCAGGAGGTCGGCTGGCGCGGCGCGGCTTTCCCGCCCGCCTGGGTGCGGCCGATGCGGCGGCGGGAGCGCTGGCTCTCCAGCGGCGGCGCGGTGGGTCTGGCGGCGGGGATCGTTGCCCTGCTCCTGCTGGCGGGCGAGACGAGCCGGCAGGCGCAGGTGGAGGCGCCGGACGCCTCCATGATCGCGCTCGCCTTCTCGGCGGATCAATCGGAAGGTTGGCTGTGATGCGTATGATGACCTGGCGTCCGAACAAGCGGCATCTGGCGGCCCTTGCCGGTCTGGTTCTGGCAGGCGTGGCCGGCCCGGTGCATGCGCTGACGCCGCCTTCGTCCCCGTCGGGCCCGGTGTCGAGCCCCGAAGTGCCCCGGCCGCCACGGTTCCAGGAGGTGATCGCGCCCATGTCGCCCGCCGGGCGGGCGATCATGGAAGACGCCGTGCGCAAGAGCGCGGCGGAGCAGCAGATCCTCGACGCGCTCAAGCAGACCCGCGAGGATATCCTCCGGCTGATCGCCGCCCCCAACCTGGACGCCGAGGCGCTGGAGGCGGCCTTCATGCGCGAGCGCAAACTGTCCTTCAAGTTGCAGGCCGGGCGTCATGACGCCCTGCTGAAGGCCGCCGGGCGCCTGAGCCCGGAGGACCGGCAGATCTTCGCCGAAGGGCTGCGCGCGACCCGGCTCCATATTCCGGGCGAGACGGTCAAGCAGATCCAGAATGCGAAGGAGCGCTGCGCGGAAGAGCCAGGCGCCCAGAAACGCGCGCGCTGACCGGCAGGCGGCCGGGGCTTATACCAGCCCCCGCGTCGCCCAGGCCACCAGACGCAGGTAAAGCCCGTAGGGCAGCAGCCGCAGGAGCTTCAGCAGGTAGGTGAAGCGGCGGGGGAAGGTGATCTCGAACCCGCCCCGGGCCATGCCGTCCACGATGCGCCGGGCCGCCTCCTCGGCGCTGACGAGGCAGGGCATGGGGAAGTCGTTCTTGTCGGTGAGCGGCGTTTTCACGAAGCCGGGGTGAATCACCTGCACGGTCACACCGTCGCGCCGGCACTCGAACCACAGCGCCTCGGCAATGTGGGTGAGCGCTGCCTTGGATGCGCCATAGGCCAGCGCCCGCGGCAGGCCGCGAAAACCCGCAACCGACGAGATGATGGCGACCCGCCCGGCGCGGCGCGCCCGCAAGGCGGGCAGGCCCGCTTCCAGCATGTGCAGGCAGCCGGACACGTTGGTCTCGAACACCGGGCCGCAGATGTCGGCCACCGCCTGACACCGCCCCTCGGGTGCGTGAGTGGCGGCGGCAAACAGCAGCGCCTCCGGCGCGCCGTGCGCCGCCTCGATGCGCGCCCAGGCCGCCAGCATGGCCTCGCGGTTTGTGGCGTCAACGGGCACGGGTATGATGGACCCCGCCGCCGGTGCCTCCCGCGCCAGCTCTTCCAGCAACGCGGCGCGGCGGGCGGAGGCGAACACCGTGACCCCGCGCCGCGCCATCTCCAGCGCCGTCGCCCGGCCGATGCCGGTGGAGGCGCCAACGATCCAGATGGATTTGAACGACAATGCCATGCTCGCCCCTTACGGCGCAGGTTCAACGGGATGCAAGGAAGCAGGCAGTCGCTGGAGAATGCAAGGGGGTGCGAATTGACCTTGCCCTGCGGGGCCTCCTGTGTGTTTACGCTGTCGTTCGTGAACAGGTCAGGCAAGGAGACGGCGCGATGGCCGAGGCGACAAGAATGACCCCCTGCGTTTCGCTGGTGGTGGCGCGGGCGGACAACGGCATCATCGGCCGCAACAACGCCTTGCCGTGGCGGCTGCCGGCCGACCTCCGGCACTTCAAGCAGCTGACCGTGGGCAAGCCGGTCATCATGGGCCGCAAGACCTTCGAGTCCATCGGCAAGCCCTTGCCCGCGCGCCACAACATCGTCGTCACCCGCAATCCCGACTGGACCGCCGAGGGCGTCACCGTCGTCCCCAACCTGGCGGAGGCCATCGCCGCCGCCGGGCTCGACCCCAAGACCCGGGCGGAGGAAATCATGGTCATCGGCGGGGGCGAGATCTACGCCCAGTCCCTGCCGTTCGCCCGCCGCATCTACCTCACGGAAGTGCACCTGGAGCCGGTGGGGGACGCCTCCTTCCCCATGCCCGACCCGCACGAGTGGGTGGAGACCAGCCGCGAAACCTTCCCCGAGGAAGGCGAATACCCCGCCTACAGCTTCGTGACGCTGGAGCGGCGGGGGTAGTTTTTCCTGCGGAATTGTCTGCAAGGGGGTCGCCGACCCCCTTGCGATCCCCCTTCCGTTTTGAAGGGACGTGTTTCCAGCGGACACTGGAAACGCCGCCGGGATAACGAAGGGGAGGTTGCCAGGAGGGACCGAGTCCCTCCTGCGAAAATAAACAATCACAATGACTTGACTGGAATCCCTCACCCGATTGGCGGCAGGCCGAGGCGGGGGATTTCGATCTTGGGGCAGCGGTCCATCACCACCTTGAGGCCGGCGGCTTCGGCGCGGGCGGCGGCGGCTTCGTCGATGACGCCGATCTGCATCCAGATGGACCTGGCGCCCCTGGCGATGGCGGCTTCCACCACCGGGCCCACCTCCTCGGAGCGGCGGAAGATATCCACCATGTCGGGCGGCGCGGGCAGGTCCTCAAGGCTGGCATAGACGGTCTGGCCGAGGATCTGTCCCTCGGCATGGCCGGGGTTGATGGGGAACACCTCGTAGCCCTGCGCCATGAGGTACTCCATCACCTGGTAGCTGGGACGGGACTCCTTGGGAGAGGCGCCGACCACCGCGATGGTGCGGGTTTCCTGCAAGAGCGCGGCGATTTCCTTGTCCGTCTGCAACATGGCGCAACCTGTGAAATGCGTACCGGATTTGTACGGAAGATGGCGACGATGCCGGGTTTGACAAGGGCGGGCCCCGTCCGCTCCCGGCGGGGGCCCTCAGTCCACGATGCGGATGGCGGGCAGGGGCTTCTGGGGCTCCGCGTCGAAGCTGGCCAGCACCTGATCGGCAATGGCGAGGATCGCGCCGCCCGCCGTGCTGGCCGGGTCGCACACCACCACCGGGTGGCCCTTGTCGGAGCACTCGCGCACTTCGAGGGTGAGCGGGATCTCGCCGAGGAACGGCACGCCGATCTGGGCCGCCGTTTCCCGCGCGCCGCCGTGGCCGAAGATGTGGCTGGGGTTGCCGCAATGGGGGCAGACAAAGGTGCTCATGTTCTCGACGACGCCCAGCACCGGCACGTTCACCTGCCGGAACATGGTGACGGCCTTGCGCGCGTCGATGAGCGCCAGATCCTGCGGTGTCGAGACGATCACCGCGCCCGCGAGCGGCGTGCGCTGGGCCAGCGTCAGCTGGATGTCGCCGGTGCCCGGCGGCATGTCGAGCACCAGCACGTCGAGCGCGCCCCAGGCGACGTCGGTCATCATCTGCATGAGGGCGGAGGTGGCCATGGGCCCGCGCCAGATCATCGCCGTGTCCGTGTCCACCAACATGCCGATGGACATGGCCTTGATGCCGAAGGCCTCCAGCGGTTGCAGCATCTTGCCGTCCGTCTCCGGCTTGCGGTTGATGCCCAGCAGCTTCGGCACGGAGGGGCCGTAGATGTCCGCATCGAGCAGGCCGACGGTCAGGCCGAGGTGGGCAAGGCTGAGGGCAAGGTTCGCCGCCACGGTCGATTTGCCGACGCCGCCCTTGCCCGAGGCCACGGCGATGATGCGCTCCACTTGGGCGATGCCGGAGGGGCGCGTCTGGCCCTGTGTCTGGCCGCCGGGGCGGCCGTGCCCCGGCGTCTGGCCGGGGGTGCGGGCCGGGGCGTGGGCCGGGGCGTGGGCGTGCGCGTGCGCCGCCTCGGGCGGGCGCTCCGCCGTCAGCACCACCGTGACGGCCTTGACGCCGGGCATGGCGCTCACGGCCTTTTCCGCCGCCGCGCGCAGGGGCTCCTTGGTCCGGGCTGCGGCGGGCTCCACTTCCAGCACGAAGCCCACCTGATCGCCCCGCACGGTCAGGCCCGTTACCAGACCGGAGGAGACGATATCGCGCCCTGTCGCCGGATCTATCACCAAACGAAGGGTTTCCAGCACAGCTTCACGGGATATAGTCATGGCGCAAGGCTCGCATTTGTGAAATTCGACGCTTATATAGGCGCTCAAGGTCGAGGAAAGCAGCAGGAATAGGATGCCCTGGCAAAACAATGGCGGTAGCGGCGGCCCCTGGGGGTCTGGAGGCGGTTCCGGCGGCGGGCCGCGCAATCCCTGGGGAGGCGGCTCTGGTGGCGGCGGGCAGCAGCCCCCCAACCTGGATGACCTCATCCGGCGGGGGCAGGAGCGCCTGCGCGCGACCCTGCCCGGCGGCAGCGGGGGCGGCAACATCGTGGGGCTGGCCGTTGGCGCCCTGGTGCTGCTCTGGCTGGCGACCTCGTCCGTCTACCGGGTCAACGCGGATGAAGTGGGCGTGGTTCAGCGGTTCGGCGCCTATGTGCGCCAGACCTATCCGGGTCTGCACTTCAAGCTGCCCGCGCCGATCGAGACCGTCACCAAGCCGAAGGTGACGCAGGAAAACACCATCGAGATCGGCAGCGCGGACCGGGCGACCGAGACGCTGGTGCTCACCTCCGACCAGAACATCGTCGACATCTCCTACACGGTGCGCTGGAAGATCAGCGACGCGCCCAACTTCCTGTTCCGCCTGGCCAACCCGGAGCTGACCATCCGCGAGGTGGCGGAATCGGCCATGCGCGAGGCCATTTCCAACACGCCGCTCGATGCCGCCATCGGCGAGCAGCGCGGGCAGGTGGCCCTCCGGGTGCAGAACCGGGTGCAGGAGATCCTCGACAGCTACGACGCGGGCATTGAGATCACCGGCGTCTTCTTCCGTCAGGTGGACCCGCCGGCGGCGGCCGAGCAGGCGTTCAAGGACGTCTCCGCCGCCCAGCAGGATGCCCAGAGCTTCATCAACCAGGCCAACGCCTACCGGCAGCAGCTGGTGGCGAAGGCGCAGGGCGAAGCGGCCCGCTTCAATGCGGTGTACGAACAGTACCGGCTGGCTCCGGCGGTGACGCGCAAGCGCATCTATCTGGAAACGCTGGAGGATGTGCTGGGCGACGTGGACAAGGTCATCCTCGATTCGAACACCGGCAACGTGGTGCCCTACCTGCCGATCAACGAGCTGCGCAAGCGCCGCGCCGTGCCCGCTGCCCAGGCCTCGTCGGCCTCGTCTGACTGAACCGGAGACCGATAGCCCATGCCTCGTTCCTTCATCAGCGCCCTCGTGCTGGCGGTCCTCGGATTGATCGTTCTGAGCAGCTCCGTCTTCACCGTGAGCGAGACCAAGCAGGCGATCGTCCTGCGTCTGGGCAAGCCCCAGCGCATTGTTCGCGAGCCGGGTGTCGCCTTCAAGGTGCCGCTCATCGAAAACGTGATCCTGCTGGAGAAGCGCATTCTCGACCTCGACATGCCGCAGCAGGAAGTGCTCTCCACCGATCAGCTCCGCCTAGTGGTGGACGCCTTCGCCCGCTTCCGCATTGTCGATCCGCTGACCACCTACCGGTCGGTCGGCTCGGAGGAAGGGGCCAAGCGCCGCCTCTCCGGCATTCTGGCCTCGCGCCTGCGCGACGAGCTGGGCCGCCAGCCGTTCACCGCGCTGCTCTCGCCCGAGCGCGGCGAGGTGATGGAGGTGGTGCAGAACTCGGTCAACCGCGAGGCCAAGCGCTTCGGCGCCGAAATCGTTGACGTGCGCATCAAGCGCGCCGACCTGCCGACCGGCGATCCGCTGAACTCGGCGTTCGAGCGCATGCGCACGGCGCGTCAGCAGGAAGCCCGCGCCATCCGCGCGCAGGGCGCGAAGCAGGCCGAGATCATCCGCGCCGAGGCGGACGCCGAAGCGGCGAAGATCTACGCCGACAGCTTCGGGAAGGACCCGGAGTTCTTCGCCTTCTACCGGTCGATGCAGGCGTATCGCCAGGCGCTGTCCAACCGGGACAACACCTCGATCATCCTGTCGCCGGACAGCGAATTCCTGAAGGAACTGCGGGGTCGGTAACGGAAACGCCCTGAGCCAGGGGAGATGGACGCGCCGCGGGACGGCTGCCCTGTCCGGCGCACCAGCCGCCGGCGGGGCAGGATGGGCGAGGGGGCGTCCATGGTGGATATGGTGGATTTCTTTGCCGCTCTTGGCGTGGCGCTGATTCTGGAGGGGGCCGCCTACGCGCTGTTTCCCGATGCCATGCGCCGCATGATTTCCCAGGTGCTGTCCACACCGGATCAGGTGGTGCGCGCGGCTGGTCTTGCTGCGGCGCTTTTTGGTCTGATTCTCGTGTGGCTGGCGCGCGGCGTGACTTGATCGGGCCGGAAACTTGCGACCATAACGATCTCAAAACAACAAAACAGCTCAGGAGAACCGACCCGTGCGTAGCCGTCTTACCGTCGTTCGTTCGGCGATGCTTGCCGCCGTGGCGGCCAGTGCCGCCTTCGGCGCTGTCCAGGTTCCGGCCCCGGTCCTGGCGCGCGCGGCTCCCGAAAGTTTCGCCGACCTTGCGGCGAAGTTGCAACCGGCTGTGGTCAACATCTCGACCACCCAGCAGATCGAGGTGGGCCGCCAGTTTCCCGGCATGCCCGCCCTGCCGCCCGGCTCGCCGTGGGAGGAGTTCTTCCGCCGCTTCATGGAAGAGCGGGGCTCCAATGGTGAGGAACAGGGTGAGCCCATCACCCGCGAGGCCCGCTCGCTGGGCTCCGGCTTCATCATCGACCCCGAGGGGTACATCGTCACCAACAACCACGTGATCACCGGCCGCGACGGCCAGACCGTGGTGGACAAGATCACGGTCATCCTCAACGATGACCGCCGCTTCGAGGCCCGGGTGGTGGGCCGCGACCCGGCAACCGACCTCGCCCTGCTCAAGATCGACGCCAAGAACCTGCCCTACGTGCAGTGGGGCGACAGCACCTCGACCCGCGTGGGTGACTGGGTGATCGCCATCGGCAACCCGTTCGGCCTCGGCGTCACGGTGACGGCGGGCATCGTCTCGGCCCTGCACCGCGAGATCGGCGTCGGCCAGTATGACCGCCTGATCCAGACGGACGCCTCCATCAACCGGGGCAACTCGGGCGGCCCGATGTTCGACACCGACGGCAAGGTCATCGGCATTGCCACGGCCATCCTGTCGCCCACGGGCGGCAACATCGGCATCGGCTTCGCCATTCCGGCGGATCAGGCCAAGCCGATCATCGAGCAGCTGCGGACCCTCGGCAAGGTCCGGCGCGGCTGGCTGGGCGTGCGCATCCAGGTGGTGAGCGAGGACATCGCGGCCGGCCTCGGCCTCGACGAGCCCAAGGGCGCGATCGTCGCCAATGTGGAGGACAACACCCCGGCCGCCAAGGCGGGCGTGCGCCAGGGCGACGTGATCCTCAAGTTCAACGGCAAGGAAGTGACCCGCCAGCAGTCGCTGCAGTCCATCGTGTCGGACACGCCGATCGGCTCGACCGCCACCATGGAGATCCTGCGCGAAGGCAAGCCGATGACGCTGCAGGTGACCGTGGCCGAACGGCCGACCGGCGACGGCCTGACCGGGGGGCAGCCGGAGCAGCAGCCCAAGCAGGAGCAGGCGCCGGGCGAGAAGACCAGCCAGCATCTCGGCCTCGGCCTCCAGCCGCTGACGGCGGAGGTGCGCCAGCGCCTCGGCCTCGGTGCGGACGTGACCGGCGTCGTCATCTCCAGCGTCAACCCGGCCAGCGATGCCGCCGCCAAGGGTCTGCGCCCGGGCGACGTGCTGCTCGCCATCAACCAGAAGCGCGTCTCGACGCCGACCGAGGCGGCAGCGCTGGTGGAAGCCGCCCGCAACGCCGGCCGCGACGCGGTGGTGCTGCTGGTCCAGCGCGGCGAGGATGTCATCCACCTCGGCATCAAGATGATGGCGCTGAAGGAAAAGGCCAAGTCGGACGCCAAGAAGTAACACGCCCGGCGGGCTTGCCGTCGGCAGACACCATCCCCCGTCCGGGCCGCCCGGGCGGGGGATTTGCTTGAGAGGGGTATTCCCATGGTCCTGATCCGCATGGCCACCCCGGCCGACCGGGACGCGGTGGCGGCGCTCCACACCGCCAACTGGCAGGACGCCTATCGCGGCCTCCTGCCGGATGCCTATCTGGAAGGCCCGCTGGCCGCCGACATGCAGGCGGCGTGGGCGGAGAAGTTCGCCGACAGCGCAGCGGGCAGGTCGGGCGTACTGGTGGCGGAGGAGGACAGGCTGGTGGCGGAGGAGGACAGGCGCCTTCTCGGCTTCATCCGCATCGTCCCCAACGCCGACCCCCGCTGGGGCCACTACATCGACAACCTTCACGTCGCCGCCGGAGGCCGGGGGCGGGGTGTCGGCCGCACCCTGTTCCAGGCGGGCGCAGACTGGGCCAGGACGCACGGCGGCGCGGCGGGGCTCTACCTCTACGTCTACGCCGACAACACCCCCGCACGAGCCGCCTACGCCCGCTGGCAGGGCCGCGAGGTGGAGCACTTCCTCGACGACGCACCCCACGGCGGGAAAATCCCCGCCGTCCGGGTGGTGTGGGAGGCCGGCGCCGGGGTGGAGTGAACTGTTTGCAGGTTTAAAGGATTGCAGGAGGGACTCGGTCCCTCCTGCACCTCCCATTCGATTATCGGGCCGCGCCCTTCACCACACGCACGGCCCTGTAAAAAAGCAGGGAGTGCAGAGGGACCAGGTCCCTCTGCAAATCAAAGCCCGAAGGGCACAAAAAAAGCGGCGCTGGTGCGCCGCTTTTCTTCTGAACGCGTTTGCGCCGTCAGGCTCAGCCGGCCTTGGCGACGGTGGCGATTTCCGGCTGGCGGTCGCCCGGCTGGGCGTCCAGCAGTTCCTTCAGGAACGCGCCCTTGTCGGCGACCACGGTGCCGTCGTCGCGCAGGGCGGAGCGGATGTCCGGCGTCACGCGGCCCGCGCCGGCGGCGTCGAGCAGGGCCTGCTCGCCGTCCGACTTGGGCGGAAGCTGAACGCCGGTGCCGAACAGCGCCTCGATGGCCTGGCTCTGGGCGTCCACCTCATGCGGGCGGGGTTCGCCCGGCCGCGGCGGGCGCAGGTTGAAATCCGGCGGCACGACCAGCGGCGCCTGCCGGGTGACGGCCAGTTCGTTCGGCCCGGCGCTGGCGCTAAACGACTTCGGCCTGCTGCCACAGCCGGAGAGGGCCAGCAGGGCCACGGCGCCAAGCCCGATAAGGGTGCGGGTGCTGATCATTCAGCCGACTCCACTTTGTCATTCTGTTCCTGCTTTCTTAGGCCGAGAAGCAGGATAATCGCAACGCCAATGGTGATGGCGGCATCCGCCACGTTGAACACGTAGCTCCAGTAGGGGATGCCCTTCACGTCGATGAAATCCGCGACGGCCCCGAAGCGGGTGCGGTCGATGATGTTGCCGATGGCCCCGCCGAGGATGGCGCCGAGCGCCACCGCCTGCCAGCGGTTGCGCTCCCGCCACAGCCAGATGGCGACGCCGACGGAGATGGCGGCGGTGAGCGCCGTCAGCAGCCAGCGGCCCAGCTCCGACTCCGCCGTGAACAGGCCGGTGGAGACGCCCCGGTTCCACACCATGGTCAGGTGCAGGAAGCCCTCGATGACGGGCACCGACCCTTTCTCCGGCAGGCGAAAGACCTCCAGGATCCACCACTTGGACACCTGATCGGCCACCAGCACCAGCACAGCGCAGGCATAGCCCAGGGCGCGGTGCGGCGTGTCGAAGGGCGCGCCCGCGCCCGAAGGGCGGGGCCAGCCGGAGAAGGCCGGGTCAGGCCGCATTCACCACCTCTTCGCAGCGCAGGCACAGGTCAGGCTGGCGCGCGCTCTTGCCCACTTCCGGCAGCACCTGCCAGCAGCGCTGGCACTTGCAGCCCTCGGCGCGGGCGGTCTTGACGGCAACGCCCGCCACCTCTTCCAGCGTAAACGCCTCGGCGGGCGGCTGGTCCAGCGAGACGGTGAGGGCGGAGGTGATGCAGATTTCCGCCATGTTGACGGTGGCGAGCAGCTGGGCGTCGCCCGATTCGGTGACGTAGAGGGTCGGGGCCGATTCGAGGCTGGCGCCGATGCGCTTCTCCCGCCGGTCGATCTCCAGCGCGCCGGTGACCACCGAGCGCACCTCGCGGATGCGCTTCCACTTGGCGGCCAGTTCGTCGTTGCGCCAGTCGGCCGGGATCTCGGGCCACAGCTCCAGATGCACCGAGCCGTCTTCCGAGGGGAAGCGGGCCTGCCAGGCTTCCTCGGCGGTGAAGACGAGGATCGGGGCCAGCCACTTGGTGAGGCAGTGGAACAGCAGGTCCATCACCGTGCGGCAGGCGCGGCGGCGGATGCTGTCCTTGGCGTCGCAGTAGAGGCTGTCCTTGCGGATGTCGAAGTAGAACGAGGACAGGTCGTTGATGCAGAAGCTGTGCAGCGCCGTGTAGTAAGGGTTGAAGTCGAACCCGTTGGCCTTGGCGCGCAGGTGCTGGTCCATCTCGACGAGCCGGTGCAGAACCCAGCGCTCCAGCTCCGGCATCTGGTCGTAGGGCAGCTTTTCCGCATCGGTGAAGCCGTCCAGCGCGCCCAGCAGATAGCGCAGCGTGTTGCGCAGCTTGCGGTAGGCGTCCACCTGACCGGCGAGGATCTCCTTGCCGATGCGCACGTCCTCGAAATAGTCGGTGGAGACCACCCACAGGCGCAGGATGTCTGCCCCGTTTTCCTTGATGATGGTCAGCGGGTCGATGACGTTGCCCTTGGACTTGGACATCTTCTCGCCCTTGGCGTCGAGCGTGAAGCCGTGGGTCATCACCGCGTTGTAGGGCGCGCGGCCACGGGTGCCGCAGCTCTCCAGCAGCGAGGACTGGAACCAGCCGCGATGCTGGTCCGAGCCTTCCAGATAGAGGTCCGCCGGCCACTGGAGGGCGGGCCACTTGCCGCTCTCCAGCACGAAGCTGTGGGTCGAGCCCGAATCGAACCAGACGTCCAGAATGTCCCGCGCCTGCTCGAAGTCCTCGGCGTTGTACTTGTCGCCCAGGAAGTCCTGCGCCGGGGTCACGTACCAGGCGTCCGCGCCGCCCTGGCGCACCGCCTCGACGATGCGGGCGTTGACCGCCTTGTCCTTGAGGATCTCGCCGGTCTTCTTGTTCACAAACACGGTGATGGGCACGCCCCACGCGCGCTGGCGGGAGAGCACCCAGTCCGGGCGGCTCTCGACCATGGAGCGGATGCGGTTCCTGCCCTGCGCCGGCACCCAGGTGGTCTCGTCGATGGCCTTGAGCGCGGCGGCGCGCAGGCCGGTCTTCTCAAGGCTGACGAACCACTGCGGCGTGTTGCGGTAGATGAGCGGGGCCTTGGAGCGCCAGGAGTGCGGGTAGCTGTGCACCAGGTCGCCCTGCGACAGCAGCGCGCCGGCTTCCTCCAGCAGGCCGCACACCCGGGGCGCGGCCTTGTACACATGCTCGCCCGCGACGAGGGCCACGTAGTCGTAGTAGCGGCCATCTTCGGCCACGGTGAACGGCGCCTCGACGCCGAACTTCTGGCCGAGGGCGAAGTCCTCCTCGCCGTGGCTCGGCGCGGTGTGGACAAGGCCGGTGCCCGCGTCGGTGGTCACGTGGTCGCCCGGCAGCAGGGGCACGTCGAAGTCGTAGTGGCCGCCCGCCTCCGGGTGGCCGCGCCACGGATGGGCGCAGACGGTGCCCTCAAGCTGCGCGCCGGTCAGCGCCTCGATGACGTTCCAGGCCAGAATTCCGGCGCGCTTGGCGAATTCGGAGGCCAGCGCCTCCGCCAAGAGGAAGCGGTCGCCCACCTTTGCCTTCGCGGTCTCGCTCACCTCGGTCACGTCGATGACCAGATAGTCGAGCTCGGGACCGTAGGCGATGGCGCGGTTGGCGGGGATCGTCCAGGGCGTCGTCGTCCAGATCACCGGGCGCGCCTTCAGGAGCACGGCGCGCGGGCTGGAGACCACGGGGAAGGCCACGTCGATCATGGTCGAGGTGTGGTCGTGGTATTCCACTTCCGCCTCGGCCAGCGCCGTCTTTTCCACCGGCGACCACATCACCGGCTTGGAGCCGCGATAGAGGCTGCCGTTCATGGCGAACTTCAGCAGCTCATTGACGATGGTGGCTTCGGCCTCGAAGGCCATGGTGGTGTAGGGGTTCTCCCAGTCGCCGACGATGCCGAGCCGCTTGAACTGCTCGCGCTGCACGCCCAGCCAGTGCGCGGCAAAGGCGCGGCATTCCTTGCGGAATTCGACCGGGTCCACCTCGTCCTTGTTCTTGCCCTTCTTGCGGTACTGCTCCTCGATCTTCCACTCGATGGGCAGGCCGTGGCAGTCCCAGCCGGGCACGTAGGGCGCGTCCTTGCCCTGCATCTGCTGGGCGCGGACAATCACGTCCTTCAGGATCTTGTTGAGCGCGTGGCCGATGTGAATATCGCCGTTCGCATAGGGCGGGCCGTCGTGCAGGATGAACTTGGGGCGACCGGCGGCCTGCTCGCGCAGGCGCTGGTACAGGCCCAGCTTCTCCCAGCGCTCCAGCCACTTCGGCTCCTGCGCGGCCAGGCCAGCCTTCATGGGGAAGTCGGTCTTGGGCAGAAAGACGGTGGCGCGATAGTCGGTCTTGTTGTCTTGGCTGTTGTCAGCGGTCATGCGGCACTCGGCAAATGGCAGTTGGTGTCAGGTTCTCTGGGTAAAAAGCAAAACGACCCCGGCCCCGCAGCAACTCACGAGGCCGGGCCGCTAATTCGCACGTGGAACCAGGACCCAAGCATGGGCCGGTTCTAGCGGGGAACCGCTGAGGTGTCGAGGGCTATGGCCAGCGGGGCCACCCGGGGGAGCAGCCGGGAGACGGGCGCCGAACGCGCAAAAAAAAAACGCCGGTGGGGCTACCGGCGCCAAGGTTCAGGGGGAGGATCAAATTCAAACGGAGGAGGAACTGGAAGACAATCCGCACATAGGACAGGTTGGACCGTACATCCCGGGAGACTGGATCGCCCGTTGGAGAGTTCGAGGGCAGGGCATGAGGTCCGCAAGAGACCCGGTATGTCCTGCTGTTTCCCCTCATTAACGATTTGAGCCTGAACCCTGACTGAATGGCGCTGCGGCTGTGGATGGCGGCCCCATGCCCTATGCCTCGGCTTGCTCGTGCCGGTGCTCGCCCGGGGGCTGGCTGAGGGCGGTGAGGATCTGGCACTCGGCCACCGTGCCGTGGGCGCAGTGGCCGATCAGCCGGGTCAGCTCCGCCTCCAGCGCTTCCAGCTGGCGGATCTTGCGGCGGATCTCGGCGCGATGCTCCCGCGCCAGCCGGTCCACGTCCGCGCACGGGCTGTCCGGGTGCCCGGCAAGCTGGATCAGCGTGGCGATTGCCTCGATGGAGAAGCCCAGATCCCGCGCCTGCCGGATGAAGCCCAGCCGCTCCAGATGCGCCCGCCCGTACAGCCGCCGGTTGCCCGCCGTGCGGGGCGGCTCGGGCATGAGGCCGATGGACTCGTAATAGCGGATGGTCGGTATCTTCACCCCCGTCTCGCGGGAGAGGTCGCCGATCGTGAATTCCATGGCGAAAGCCTCTTGCTCCTCTAGTGACTAGAGGATCTACATAGGAAGCCATCAGGAGTCGGGAAAGAGTCTCGGGAGCAAACGATGGCAGGGACGTGCGGAACACAACAGGCGGCGCAACACGGGGCAGCCTCGGGCGGCTGCTGCGGCTGTTCCAGCGGCACCGTCACATTCGACGGCACGGACCACCGCTACCGGCGGGTGCTGTGGATCGTCATTCTGCTGAACGCCGCCATGTTCTTCGTCGAAATGGGCGGCGGCATCGCCTCGGGCTCGCTGGCGCTCCAGGCGGACAGCCTCGACTTCGCGGGCGACGCCATGACCTATGGCCTGTCGCTGGCGGTCATCGGCATGGCCGCTGCCGTGCGGGCGAAGGCGGCCCTGCTCAAAGGGTTCAGCCTTGGCCTCATCGCCGCCTACATCCTGGGCTCGGCGCTCTACCGCACCTTTGTCGTCGGCGTGCCCGAGCCGCTGACCATGGGCGTCATCGGCGTCGCGGCGCTGGCAGTGAACCTGGGCTCGGTCGCCCTCCTGTGGAAATGGCGCGAGGGCGACGCCAACGTGCGCTCGGTGTGGCTGTGCTCCCGCAATGACGCAATCGGCAACCTCGCCGTGCTCGGCGCTGCGGGCATCGTCGCCCTCACCGGCACCCAGTGGGCCGACCTCGCCGTCGCGGCGCTGATGTCGTGCCTGTTCCTCTCCACCTCCGTGCAGGTGGTGAAGGCGGCGCGAACCGAACTGGCGGCGGCGTAGGGGGCGGAGTTCTTTCCGGTTTTTTGCAGGAGGGTCGCGGACCCTCCTGCACCTCCCCTTCGTTCGTCGGGCCGCATCCGTCATCACAGGCACGGTCCGATAAAACGAAAGGGGTGCAGGGGACCGAGTCCCCTGCAAAATAAAGGTTTATTCCCAATATCCTGGTCTTATCCCCGCGCCTTCGTCGCCAGCCAGACCACATGGCGGGTGCCGTGGGCGCGGATGACCTGTTCCTCCACGGCAAATCCGGCCCGCTTCAGGCGGTTGGTGAAGGGGCTGTCGGGGGTGATCGACCACACGGCCAGAATGCCGCCGGGTTTCAGCGCGTCGCGGGCGTCGAGGAGGCCGCGGCGCTGGTAGAGGGCGTTGTTGGCGTCCTGCACCAGCCCTTCGGGGCCGTTGTCCACGTCGAGAAGGATGGCGTCGTAGCCCGCGCCGGGCTGGATGAACTCGGCCACGTCGGCCACGGCCAGCGACAGGCGCGGGTCAGAGAGGCTGTTGCCGAAGAGGTCCGCGAGGGGGCCGCCTGCCCAGGCGACCACTTCCGGCACCAGTTCGGCGACGTCGATGCGGGCCCTGGGCCCCAGGGTGCGGAGCGCCGCGCGCAGGGTGAAGCCCATGCCGAGCCCGCCGATGAGGATGCGCGGCGCGGGCAGGCCCGCCAGCTTCTCGCACGCCAGCGTTGCCAGCGCTTCCTCGGACTTGCTGAGGCGGCTGTTCATCAGCTCGATGTTGCCGAGGGTGATGGAGAACTCGGTGTCGCGCTTGAACAGCTGAAGCTGGCCACCGTCGGGCAGGGGAGCGGTGGCGAGCAGGATGCGGGGCTTCATGGGGTGTCTCCGGTGACGCGGGGCAGGGGATGCCTGTAAAACAAACGGGAGGCAGCCATGGGCCGCCTCCCTTCGCTGTTTCAGCGCTGCGTCTGCGCTCAGGCGCAGGCGGCTTTTATGCCCAGCTTCTGGAGCAGGGCGGTGTCGCGGTTTTCCGCCGGGTTGGGGGTGGTCAGCAGCTTCTCGCCGTAGAAGATGGAGCTGGCCCCGGCCAGGAAGCACAGCGCCTGAAGCTCGTCCGTCATGGTCTCGCGGCCCGCCGACAGGCGCACCACGGACTTGGGCATGAGAATCCGCGCCACAGCGATGGTGCGCACGAATTCCAGGCTCTCCAGCTCGTCCTGCCCGTAGAGCGGCGTGCCCTTCACCTGCACCAGCCGGTTGATGGGCACGGACTGTGGGTGCTCCGGCAGGGTGGCGAGGGCATGGAGCATGCCGACGCGGTCCTCGCGGGTCTCGCCCATGCCGACGATGCCGCCCGAGCACACGTTGATGCCCGCCTCGCGCACGTGGGCCAGCGTCTCCAGACGCTCGTCGAACGAGCGGGTGGTGATGATCTCCTTGTAGTGCTCGGGCGAGGTGTCGATGTTGTGGTTGTAGTAGTCGAGCCCCGCGTCCTTCAGCTTCTTGGCCTGGTGGGCCTCCAGCATGCCGAGGGTCACGCAGGCTTCGAGCCCCAGCTCCTTCACGCCCTCGATCATCCGGGCGATGGCGTCGATGTCCCGGTCCTTCGGGCGGGTCCAGGCGGCGCCCATGCAGAAGCGGGAGGCGCCCGCTTCCTTGGCGGCGCGGGCCTGCTCCAGCACCTTCTCCACGTCCATCAGCTTTTCGGCCTTGAGGCCGGTTTCCTTGGCGTACTTGGCCGATTGCGGGCAGTAGGCGCAGTCCTCGGCGCAGCCGCCCGTCTTGATGGAGAGCAGCTGGGAGAGCTGCACCGTGTTCGGCGCGTGATACTGGCGGTGAATGGTCTGGGCCTCGTACACGAGATCAAGGAACGGCCGGTCGAACAGGGCGTGGATTTCCTCGCGGGTCCAGTCGTTGCGGATGGCGGCATCGGTCATCAGGGTCATTCCTTGCTCGGGTCACATGCTGGCACAGCGGTAGCGGCGGGCCGGGACGCGGTCAACGCCGCAATGTGCAAATGAGCTAGAACGGAATGGATGTCCGTCCTCACGCCCTGGCGGCGGACCGGGGCGCCTTGAAGCGGCCGGGAGCATAGGCCGGCTGGCGCAGGATCTTGAGCGCCGAGGCGCTGTCGCTGCCGATCTGCCGCCTGAGGGCGTCCAGTCCGTCGAACTTCATCTCGGGGCGGATGAACTCGATCAGCTCCACCCGCACATCGGCGCCGTAGAGATCGCCCGAGAAATCGAACAGATGGACTTCCAGCAGCTCGCGCGGTGGGGTGAAGGTGGGACGGATGCCGATGTTGGCCACGCCCTCGGCCACCTGGCCGCCGGGAAGGGTCACGCGCACCGCATAAACGCCGTAGCGCGGGCGGGCATAGTCGCCGAGGCTGACGTTCGCCGTGGGAAAGCCGATGGTGCGGCCGCGCTGGTCGCCCCCTTCCACCGTGCCCTCGATGCCCCACCAGCGCCCGAGCAGGCGCGCGGCGGCGGTCACGTCGCCCTCCGCCAGCTTGCTGCGGATGAGGGTGGAGGAGACCGCCTCGTCGCCCTCCACGCACACGGGCTCCACGATGGCGCTGGCCATGCCGTGGCTGTCGGCCAGGCGTTGCAGGGTTTCGGTCGTGCCGCTGCGGCCCTTGCCGAAGGTGAAGTCATAGCCGGAGACCACGCCCTTGAGGCGCAGCCGCTCCACCAGAACCTGCCGGAAGAAGTCCTCGGGCGACAGGGCGGCCAGCGGCGCGTCGAAGGTGAGCACCACGAGGGCGTCAACCCCGAACGCCGCCATCAGCCGCGCGCGCTCGGCAATGGAGGTCAGCTGGAACGGCGGCTGGTCCGGACGGAAGAACCGGGCCGGATGGGGATCGAAGGTGATGACCAGAAGCGGCCCGCCGCGCTCCGCTGCAAGCGCGCTGGCCTGCCGGACGACGGCCTGATGGCCGGGATGAAATCCATCAAAGTTGCCAAGGGCCGCGACGCCGCCCGCCAGATGGTCCGGCAATGGCTGCTGCCCAGTAATCAGTTCCATGCGACGGCTTCCATTTTGTCGCGTCTATAGGGCCCTGCGGCCATCCCGCCAAGCCCTTAATGCAGCGGTATCAGGTTCAGGAAGGGGCCGGGCCAGACGATCTGCGTAAACGATCTGCTTAACCGAAAATTTAGGACAGCTCCGTAATTTGCCCTTCACGCGGGGGACCAAGGGCTGATTCCCCGGGGTGGTAATAATTTAGCTGCGGGTAACAACATGGCTGTCGACCTCTCCATGCCGATCCTGATCGTGGACGACTACAAGACGATGCTGCGAATCGTCCATAACCTGTTGAAACAGATCGGTTTCGAGAACATCGACGAAGCGACGGACGGCTCGATGGCGCTCTCGAAGATGCGTCGGAAGAAGTACGGTCTGGTGATCTCCGACTGGAACATGGAGCCGATGACCGGCTACGAGCTGCTCAAGGAAGTGCGTGCCGACGCCGAGCTGAAGACGACGCCGTTCATCATGGTGACGGCCGAATCGAAGACCGACAACGTGATCGCCGCGAAAAAGGCCGGTGTGAACAACTACATCGTGAAGCCCTTCAACGCCCAGACGCTGAAGCAGAAGCTCGTCTCGGTCCTCGGCGAATTCTAAGCCGAAGCGGCAGCACCCGCCGGGACCGTCCGGCGGGAGAGCCCGTCAGAACAGCCACGGCCGCCCATTCCGGCGGCCTTTTGGCGTTTGTGCGCGGTTTTCAAGATTGTCTGCCAAGGGGGTCTCGGCCCCCCTTGGCGATCCCCCTTCTTTTTTGAAAGGGATGCGCCAGAACGACCGGGTGCGTCCCGACAAGGAACGGGAGGTGCAGGAGGGACCAAGTCCCTCCTGCGATAAGAAAATCGCCGGGAAAACCCCCGCCTCAGGCGGCGGCGTAGCCCAGCACGGCCTTGGTTTCGAGGAACTCCAGCAGGCCGTGGACGCCGAACTCGCGCCCGTTGCCGGACTGCTTGTAGCCCCCGAACGGGGCGCGCGGGTCGATCTCGGCGCCGTTGAGATGCACGTTGCCCGCGCGCAGGCGGGCCGCGACGCGGCGGGCGCGATCCAGATCGGCGGAGGTGACGTAGGCGGAGAGGCCGTAGGGCGTGTCGTTGGCGATGCGGATGGCCTCCTCCTCGGTCTCATAGGGAATGAGCACGAGCACCGGGCCGAACACTTCCTCGCGGGCGATGGTCATGTCGTTGGTGACGTCAGCGAAGATGGTGGGGCGCACATAGTAGCCCACGTTCAGCCCCTCCGGCTTGCCCGGGCCGCCGGTGACTAGCCGCGCGCCTTCCTTGAGGGCGGTCTCGATCAGCCGCTGGATCTTGTTCCACTGCGCCTCGCTGGCGACTGGCCCGTAGGTGACGTTCGCCTCGCGCGGGTTGCCGACGACCACCTTCTCGGCGGCGGCCTTCGCGATGGCGACCGCCTCCTCGTAGCGGGCGCGGGGCAGGAGCATGCGGGTGGGGGCGTTGCAGGACTGGCCCGCGTTGACGCACACGCTGCGGAAACCCGCTGTCACCGCCTTCTCCAGGTTCGCATCGTCCAGGATGATGTTGGGGGACTTGCCGCCCAGCTCCTGGGCTACGCGCTTCACCGTGTCCGCCGCGTTCTTCGCCACCTCGATACCGGCGCGGGTGGAGCCGGTGAAGGAGACCATCGCCACGTCCGGGTGGCGGGAGAGGGCGGCGCCCACGGTCGGCCCGTCGCCGTTGACCAGATTGAACACGCCGGCGGGCACGCCCGCCTCGTGCAGCACCTCGGCGAACAGGATGGCGTTGAGCGGCGCGATCTCGGAGGGTTTCAGCACCATGGTGCAGCCGGCGGCGAGCGCCGGGGCCACCTTGGCGGCGATCTGGTTGATCGGCCAGTTCCAGGGCGTGATCATGGCGACAACGCCGATGGGCTCGCGGAAGACATGGGTGGTGCCAAGCTGCTCTTCGAAGGCGAAGTCCGCGAGGGTCTGGCGAGCGGTCGTCAGATGCACCAGCCCGATGGCGGCCTGCGCCCGCTGCGCCAGCCAGAGGGGCGCGCCCATTTCGTCGCAGATGGTCTCGGCGATGTCGTTGAGCCGGGTCTTGTAGACCTCGATGATTCGATCGAACAGGGCGAGCCGTTCCTCGCGGCTGGTGGCTTCCCAGGCGGGGAAGGCGGCCTGGGCGGCGGCCACGGCCTTGTTCACGTCCGCCTCGGTGCCGAGCGCGATCTGGCCGATGGGCTGCTCGGTGGCGGGATTGATGACGTCAAGGCGCTGCGTCCCTTCGGGCTCGACCCACGCGCCGTTGATGTAGAACCGGGTGGCGTTCTGCATGGTGTATCCTCTCCCCTCCTGCGCGGGCTCTGTCTGTCGTGTCTGCCGCGCTGACACCCCGAGTCATAGTCGGTTGGCGGGGACGGGAACAGGGGCTCAAAACGAAACGGGCGCCGCGAGGGCGCCCGTTCCGGTCTGAGTTGGGTCTGCTCCGGGAGGATCAGTACACGCGGGCCTTCGGCTTGATGTACTCCACCTCCTCGGTGAGGGTGTAGGTGTGGACCGGACGATAGTCGATGTTCACCTTGCCGTTGTCGAACCAGGCAATGGTGTGCTTCATCCAGTTCTCGTCGTCGCGGTTCGGGTAGTCCTCGTGCATGTGCGCGCCGCGGCTTTCCTTGCGGTTGGCGGCCGAATGCATGGTGATGATCGCCTGGGGCATCATGTTGTCCAGCTCCAGGGTCTCGATCAGGTCGGTGTTCCACACCAGCGAGCGGTCGGTGATGCCGATGTCGCTCATGCCCTGATAGACGTCGCCGATCTTCTGGATGCCTTCCTGCAGGATCTCGTCCGTGCGGAACACGGCGCAGTTGGCCTGCATCGTCTTCTGCATGGCAAGGCGCAGCTTGGCGGTCGGCGTGCCGCCCTTGGCGTGGCGGAACTTGTCCAGGCGGCCGAGGGCCAGGTCCGCCGAATCCGACGGCAGCGGATGGTGCGGCGTGCCCGGCTTCACGATCTCGGCCACGCGCTTGGCTGCGGCGCGGCCGAACACCACCAGGTCGATCAGCGAGTTGGAGCCGAGGCGGTTCGCGCCGTGCACCGACACGCAGGCCGCTTCACCCACCGCGAACAGGCCGGGGACGACCGTATCCGGGTTGCCGTCCTTCAGGGTGACGACCTCGCCGTGATAGTTGGTCGGGATGCCGCCCATGTTGTAGTGGACGGTCGGCACCACCGGGATCGGCTCCTTGTGCAGGTCCACACCCGCGAAGATCTTCGCGGTTTCGGTGATGCCCGGCAGCCGCTCGGCCAGAATCTCCGGCGCGATGTGGTTGAGGTGCAGGTAGATGTGGTCGCCTTCCTTGCCGACGCCACGGCCCTCACGGATTTCCATGGCCATGGAGCGGGAGACCACGTCGCGCGAGGCCAGGTCCTTGGCCGACGGCGCGTAGCGCTCCATGAAGCGCTCGCCCTTGGAGTTGGTGAGGTAGCCGCCTTCGCCGCGCGCGCCCTCGGTGATGAGCACGCCCGCGCCGTAGATGCCGGTCGGGTGGAACTGCACGAACTCCAGATCCTGCAGCGGCAGGCCGGCGCGCACCACCATGCCGCCGCCGTCGCCGGTGCAGGTGTGGGCCGAGGTGGCCGAGAAGTAGCAGCGGCCGTAGCCGCCGGTGGCCAGAACCACGGCGTGCGAGCGGAAGCGGTGGATGGTGCCGTCTTCCATGCACATGGCGATGACGCCGCGGCACTCGCCGTTGACCATGATGAGGTCAAGGGCGAAGTACTCGATGTAGAAGTCGGATTCGTACTTCAGGCTCTGCTGGTACAGCGCGTGCAGCATGGCGTGGCCGGTGCGGTCCGCCGCCGCGCAGGTGCGCTGCGCCGCCGGGCCCTGGCCCATGTTCTGGGTCATGCCGCCGAAGGCGCGCTGGTAGATCTTGCCTTCCTCGGTGCGGCTGAACGGAACGCCGTAGTGCTCCAGCTCGTACACCGCATTCGGGGCTTCGCGGCAGAGGTATTCGATGGCGTCCTGGTCGCCCAGCCAGTCCGACCCCTTCACGGTGTCGTACATGTGCCAGGTCCAGTGGTCCGGCCCCATGTTGCCCAGCGAGGCGGCGATGCCGCCCTGCGCCGCCACGGTGTGGCTGCGGGTGGGGAACACCTTGGTGATGCAGGCGGTCCTCAGGCCCGCTTCCGCCAGACCCATGGTCGCGCGCAGGCCCGAGCCGCCAGCGCCCACGACGACGGCGTCATAGACATGGTCGATAATCTTGTATGCCTCAGGCATGTTCAGGCTCCGAACGCGATCTTGAGTACAGCGACGATGCCGGCGAGCGCGCCGACAATGGCGAGAAAGTCGATGATCAGCAGGCTGGCGATCTTGTTGCCGTGCTCATGCACATAGTCCTCCACCACGACCTTGAGGCCCATGGCCGCGTGGTAGAAGGCAACGGCAACGAACAGGATCAGGAGAACGGCCACCAGCGGGTTGGCGATCCACTCCGTCAGAACGGCGTGCGACGAGGCGACGCCCGACACCAGAGAGGCCAGAAGCCACACCGACAGCGGGATCAGCGCCACCGAGGTAACGCGCTCCATCCACCAGCGGGCGCTGCCGGACTTGGCGGCGCCAAGGCCGCGGACCTTGCCGAGTTCCGTACGCATGTCCGTCTCCTTACGCGAAAATGATGATGGCCCAGACGGCCAGGGTCAGCACCACGGTGCCCACGATGGTCAGGGCGGCCATCCGGCGGCTGCGCGCCGGCTCGTAGCCCGCGCCGGTGTCCATGTACAGGTGACGCAGACCGGAGAAGAAGTGCTGGAAGAACACGGCGGTCAGGCCGAACAGCACGAAGAGCCCGAACGGATGAAGGGCAAGCTCGAGGAACTTGCCGTAGGCTTCCTCCCCGCTCGCGGCGGCGAGAAGCCACCAGAGAAGGATGCCCGCTCCAACGATGGAGAGGCCGATGCCGGTGGCGCGATGCAGGATCGAGACCAGCATGTTGGCCCGCCAGCGGTAGACCTGGAGATGAGGTGAAAGCGGCCGTGCGCGGTTTGCTGCCATGTTATTATCGCCCAATCAGACTGCCCATTTGTGACATCGCTTTAGTCATCATGCTGCGCGGATGGAAGGTTGAAATGACGATACCCCGTCATTTGGGCAGGGAAACTGCAATCCCATGGCCCAAACAGGCATGAACTCGGGCTGCCTCTCCGCCGCCACGGCGCGTCGCTCGCCGGGCCGATTCGCGTTGCCGGCAACGAGTCGCCGCTGTGCCCGGAACGCGAGTCGACGGGACAGGGTCCGGCAGCCGGGGGCTGAAACGGCGGAAGTCCGCCCCGCCGGCAGGGAAGAGAGGGAAGGACGGCAGGGGACCGCGCAACCTGCACCGCGTCGCCTCGGCGGACCGGGTCGGCAAGCCGTGAACGGCTCATACTATCGGGTAATATCGGGAGGATCGCTCGGGGAGATGGCGGTGACGGAGGGATTCGAACCCTCGATACGGGTTATCCCCGTATAACGGTTTAGCAAACCGCCGCCTTCAGCCGCTCGGCCACGTCACCTTGTGCCAGCCCCTATAGCGAAGGCTTTTCGGTTGTTCAACGGCGCATCTGCATCGGAAGGGCGATTGGGATCAAATAATTCATCAGGTTTGAGGTAGGGCCGCTGCCCGGCCCAGAACCGCACCAGCGCCGTGACAATGCGGTCGGCAGCCTTTCCGTCGCCGAAGGGGGACCGGCCCGCCGGCGGCCGGGGCGCGCCCAGCGCCTGACGGATGGCCCGGAGCAGGGCCGCCGGATCGCAGCCGGCCAGCCAGCCGCCGTGAGAGAGGATCTCCGGCCGTTCGGTCGCCTCGCGGCAGAGCACCACCGGCACGCCCAGCATGGAGGCTTCCTCCTGCAAGCCGCCGGAATCCGTGACGACGGCGGCGGCCCCGTCCAGCAGGGACAGGAGGCACCGATACGGCTGGGGCGGGAGCAGATAGATGCGCGGCTGATCGCCGAGGATGGCCCGCACCTGCGACAGCAGGGCGGGATTGGGATGCGCGAGGAACAGAATGTCGTGCGTGTCCGACAGCCTGGCACAGGCGGCAAGGGCGGAGCACAGGGCGGCGAGCCCGCCGTCCCAGTTCTCGCGCCGGTGGCAGGTGGCAAGGATGTGGGGGCGGGGCCACACCGGGCGCAGCGCACGGGGGTGGAACCGGGTGATGGCGTCGATCACCGTGTTGCCGACGCAGAAGATCGAATCGGGGTTGATCGATTCGGTCAGGAGATTGCGCACGGCCAGCGGCGTGGGCGCAAAATGCACCGTGGCGTGGGTTGCGATCTGGCAGCGGTTCAACTCCTCGGGGAAGGGGGCGTGGCGCAGGCCGGTGCGCAGCCCCGCCTCCACATGCATCACCGGGCGGCGGGCGTAGCTGCCCGCCATGGCTCCGGCCAGCGCGGAGTGGGTGTCGCCCTGCACCACCACGATGTCCGCATGGGCCTCCACCTGGGGGGCGAGCGCCGACAGAAGGGCGGCGAGGCGCGCCCCCAGACCCTCGTCGGTCGCGGAGAGGGGGGCGGCCGGAAGGGAGAGCACGTCATCCGGCACGATGTCCAGCTCCCGGCAGATCTGGCCGGTCAGGTCAGGGTGCTGGCCTGTGGCGATGAAGCGGACCGGCCAGTTCCGCGTCTCGGGCCGCTGCCGGAGCGCATGCAGCACCGGGGCCAGCTTGATGAACTCGGGCCGGGTGCCGGCGATCAGGCACAGGCGGGGGGATGACGCATGGTCTCCTGCCGCGGATTTCATTGCCGCACGGTGCATCGCCGCGCGGTCGTTCTTTGCACGATTCATGAGGGGCGTTCCCAACGGTTGTTGCTCGGGTCATAGGCCGCAGGTGCAACAGAACAGGCCGCCGTCGGGGACTATCGGGCAATCGGACCGGGTTTGGAACAATCTCGTAGTCGAATATGGCTCGTCGCCGTAGTGGACAGGGGGCGGCGGCGTGTCAGCCGCGCCCGCCATAAAAAGGGCTATGGCGGCGTGTCAGCCGCGCCCATAGGTGTCCTCGAAGCGGACGATGTCGTCCTCACCCAGATAGGAGCCGGACTGCACCTCGATGATGTGCAGCGGGATCTTGCCCGGATTTTCCAGCCGGTGGGTCACGCCGATGGGAATGAAGGTGGACTCGTTCTCGTGCAGGTCGATCACCTTCTCGCCGCAGGTGACGCGGGCCGTGCCCTGCACCACGATCCAGTGCTCGGCGCGATGGTGGTGCTTTTGCAGCGACAGCTTCTCGCCCGGCTTCACCACGATGCGCTTGGTCTGGAACCGCTCGCCCCGGTCGGTGGTCTGGTAGGTGCCCCATGGCCGGTGCACCACGGTGTGAACCATGTGCTCCTCCCGGCCGTCCGCCTTGAGGCGGTCGACGATCTTCTTCACGTCCTGCGACCGCTCGCGGGAGGTGACGAGCACCGCATCGGGCGTTGCCACCACGATGAGATTCTCCACCCCGGCCAGCGCCACTGCCGGCCCGTTGGTGCGGGCGTAGCAGTTGCTGGCCTCCTCGATCAGCACATCGCCGTGCACGGCGTTGCCGTTGCCGTCCTTGGGGCTCACTTCCCAGAGCGCGGTCCACGAGCCCACGTCCGACCAGCCCATGTCTACCGGCACCACGGCGGCGCGGCGGGTGCGCTCCATCACCGCATAGTCCACCGAGTTCGCGGGGCAGCGGCGGAAGGTTTCCTTGTCGGGGCGGAAGAACAGGCTGTCCCAGACCCCCTTGTCCATGGCCGCGCCGGCGGCCTCGGCCATCTCCGGCTCATGGGTGGCCAGCTCGTCCAGATAGTCGGCGGCGCGGAACAGGAAGATGCCGCTGTTCCACACAAAGTTGCCGTCGGCCACGTAGGTCTCGGCGGTTTTCAGGTCCGGCTTCTCGACGAAGCGGTCCACCGCATGCACGTCGTTGTGCCCCTCCAGCGGCGCGCCGCAGCAGATGTAGCCGTAGCCCGTCTCCGGCCGGTCGGGGCGGATGCCGAAGGTGAGCAGCGCGTGCCGCTCTCCGGCGGCCACCGCCGCGGCCTCGACCGCCGCGGCGAAGGCGGCTTCGTCGCGGATCAGATGGTCGGACGGCATCACGAGCAGAAGCGCCTCCGGGTCGCGCTCCAGCGCGAAGCGGGCGGCAAGGGCAATGGCCGGGGCAGTGTTGCGCCCCTCCGGCTCGAGGATGATGGCCTCGGGCGCGCAGCCGCACTGGCGCAGCTGCTCAGCGATGATGAAGCGGTGCTCCTCGTTGGCCACCAGCAGGGGCGCGCGGTACCGCGCCCCGTCCATGACCCGGCGGACCGTCGCCTGAAGCATGGTGCGGGAATCGACCAGCGGCAGCAGCTGCTTCGGATACAGGGAGCGGGACAGCGGCCACAGCCGCGTGCCCGAGCCGCCGGAGAGGATGACGGGCCAGATCGTCTTGTCGGTGGTCATATCGACTTCCCTTCCGTGGATGCGCCCGGACCATGACGGGCGGCCAGCCTTGCCACGACGGCTCTGCGCTCCTGCGCCGTCATGGCGGACCAGCGGCTGATCTCCTCTAACGTGCGGCCGCACCCGAGACAACGCAGGCCGGCCGCATCCAGCTTGCAGACGCGAATGCAGGGGGACGCCACATCGTCCTCGCCCGCCCCGGCGACGGAGGCCTTCGACAGGGCCGTTTGCGGCCGTATGGGACGACAGGGGTCTTGCACAGGCGCACGCAATCCTCAATGAAGCGGCGAGCGATCAATGCCTGGTCACTCTGGAGACAGTGCTGACCAGGGCGCTGACAGGCCGCCAATCGGCCATCAGTCTATTTGGTCACACATTGCCAAGCCGTCAACGAAGCCAAAAAGGTAGCGTGCCATGACCCTTCCTCCCGTGCCTGAACTGAGCGGCCTGCCGCTGGATGACATCCGTGCCGTCGCAGCCCAGGCGCCCGACCGGGACGAGGCGGCGGCCGCCGCGGCCGAAGCGCACCAGAAGGCGCTGTATTTCGCACCGGCGGAGCGGGGCAGGCTGTCGGCGCTGCCGGCGTGGCTGGCGGGGTGGCAGGGGCGCGAGCCCTCGGCGGCGCGTGTGGAGCTGTGCCTGTTCGCGGGCGCGCAGCGCTGGCTGGGCGAGGCGCAGGCGACCCGCGCCGAGGACGAGGTGCGCAAGCGCATCCTGCTGCTCTCGGCCGGCGGGGCGACGCCCAGCCCGCTGGCGGCGAGCATGGGGGCCGGCCTCAAGGTGTTCGACCTGGCGGTGGAGCGGCCGGCGCCCAATCCGGCGGAAGGCCTGGCGATGAGCGACCGGGAATGCGTGGCGGCCATGGCCTTCGGCATGGAGGCGGTGATGAGCCAGGCGGACGTGCTCTGCCTTGGCGCGTTCGGCGTCGGCACGCGGGAGGCGGCGGCATGTGTGGCGCTCGCCCTGTTCGGCGGCAAGCCGTCCGACTGGCTGGCGGGCCAGACGGGGGCGCTGTCGGCCCCCTATGCCCAGGCGCTGCGTCAGGTGGAGGCGGTTGCCAACGGCCCCGCCTGGACCACGGACGATCCGCTGCGAATCCTGCATCACATCGGCAACCGGGAACTGGCGGCGCTGGCCGGTGCCATCCTGGCGGCGCGGACCCAGCGGGTGGCGGTTGTGCTCGACGGATACGAGGCGGCGGTGGCGGCGGCCCTGCTGGCCCGTGTGCGGCCGGGCCTTGCCGATCATTGCCTCGTGGCGGCGCGGGATGGCTCGGCGGCGCACGACCGCCTGATCGAGGCCTTGGGCGCGGAACCTTTGATGGACCTGGGGATTGAAAAGGGCGACGGGCTTGCGGCTTTGATGGCGTCCCAGATTCTCCGAACGGCATGTGACATTCACGCGGGCGGGGCAACGATCGCCCAGATGGAACACCTGTTGAACGATGCGGCGGGCGGCGACGGCCCGGGGGATGGCGCGTAAGGGCCGATTCCCGGCGTTCTCCGGCAAAAACACGGATCCAGAACAAGGAGGCGAGGGGAGAACGGCCGGAAGTGGTTTATTAATGAACTTGGTCTAATTCTGTTGGGGTTGGACGTGCCTCGCGGGGCAGGTTTCGACGGAGCAATGGCCTCGTAATCGTGCGTTCATGCTGTCTGTGCATCTTGCCGGCCTTTGCAGTGAAGTTGCGGCGGGTCACATGGATTGATGGCGCACCGTGATATGAGGGATCCGTGAGTAGATGGCACAGTATTCGAGCCCCAATCATGGCGTAGAGAGCCAGCCAGCGCAGAAGGCCCCCAATCGGTCTGGCAGGGCGCATGGCCTTGCCGAGACGTACAACCATTTCTTCTATTACCGCATCGCGCGAACCCCCGAGGACATCGCCGCGGCGCATCGCCTGCGCTACGAAGTCTATTGCGAGGAAACGGGCTTCCTGCCCAAGGAAGAGCACCCGGACGGCCTGGAGCGGGACGAACATGACACCCACGCCGTGCAGAGCGTGCTGTTCTACCGGCCCCTGAACCTGCCGGCCGGCACGGTGCGCGTGGTGCGCCCGATCGCCGACGCGAAGGGGTGCGCTCTGCCCGCCCGGCTCGCCGCGCCCGAGCTGGACAATCTGCCGGAGCGGATCCTGCCCCGGGGCGGAACCGGCGAGATTTCGCGCTTCTCCATCCATGCGGGCTTCCGCAAGCGACAGAACGACGGCCTCTATGCCGCCGTGCACGACCCGCGCGCGGGCGGCGGCGATCCGCGGCGCATCCTGCCCCACATGACGCTGGGGCTGATGACGTCGATCCTCGAGATCTCGCTCGAGACCGACCTGACCCACCTGTGCGCCATCATCGACCCGGCCCTGCTGCGCATGTTGCGGATGCTGGGCCTGCATTTCGAGGCGGTGGGGCCGCTGGTGGAATTCCATGGACCGCGCCAGCCGGTCTTTGCCCCGATCAAGCAGCTGGTCGATGGCGTGGAGCGGGACTTCCCCGAAGTCCATGCGGTCATCACCGCCAATGGACGTCTGCAAATTCACGGGCACCATGCCGCGGCCTGAGGACGGCATCGACGCAAACGCCCATGCGGCGGCGCCGGGGGAGCCCGGGCTGTCTGCTCCATGGTTTGACTACGATCTCGCCTTCTCCCGCAACATCGGCTGGCTGTCCGATCTCGAGCAGGCCCGGCTCAGGGAGAAACGGGTGGCCATCGCCGGCATGGGCGGGGTTGGCGGGGTGCACATGCTCACGCTCGCCCGCCTTGGCGTCGGCCGGTTCCACGTCTCGGACATGGACCGGTTCGAGCTGGGCAACTTCAATCGCCAGATCGGGGCCTTCCAGCACACGCTTGGCCAGCCGAAGGTGGACTCCGTCGTCGCCATGGCGAAGGAGATCAACCCGGAGCTGGACGTGAAGATCTTCGGGGAAGGGGTGAACGAGGCCAACCTCGACGCCTTCCTCGACGGCGTGGATGTCTACATCGACGGCCTCGACTTCTTCGTGCTGGACATCCGCCGCAAGCTGTTCGCCCGGGCCCGGCAGAAGGGCATCCCCTGCATCACCGCCGGTCCGCTGGGCTTCGGCAGCGGCTACATCGTCTTCACGCCCGACGGCATGAGCGTCGAGGACTATTTCCGCTTCGAGGGCAAGACGGAGCAGCAGCAGTACGTCAACTTCCTGATGGGGCTGACGCCCTCGCTCCTCCACCTGCGCTACCTGAAGGACGGCTCGCGGGTGGACATGCCCAACAAGAAGGGACCCTCCACCGCCATCGCCTGCATGATCTGCGCGGGCGTTGCCGCCTGCGAGGCGGTGAAGCTGATGATCGGCCGGGGGCCGGTGCGCGCCGCGCCCCACTACCATCATTTCGATCCCTATCTGGGCCGGTTCCTCGTCCGCAAGCTGCGCTGGGGCAACAACGGCCCCATCCAGAAGCTGAAGACGGCGTTCGTCGCCTGGATCGCCAGCTCCTTCTCCCGGGGCGCACGTCCGCGCGAGGTGGAGCTGGAGCCGGGCACGCCCGTGCTCACCCGCATTCTGGAAGCCGCCCGCTGGGCGCCGAGCCCGGACAACAGCCAGCCCTGGCGGTTCGAGGAATTGGGCGAGACCCGCGTGCGGGTGCATGTGGATCTGGAGCGGGAGAACCCCTACTCCTACCGCAACTCCGAACCCCTGTGGCTGTCCCACGGCATGCTGCTTCAGGCGCTGCGGCTGGCGGCCAGCATCCACGGCTGGGGGATGGACTGGCAGCTGGCGGGCACCCCGGAGCGGCCGGTGCTGGATGTGACCTTCGACCCGGCGGCGGGGGTGCCGGTTGACCCGCTCGCCTACTACCTGAAGGCCCGGACGGTCGATCGCGGCGCGTACCGCATGAAGCCGCTCACCATGGCCGACAAGGCGGCGCTGGAGGCGGCGCTGGGGCCGGGCCTCTCGGTTCACTGGATCGAATCGCTCGGCGAGCGCTGGCGGCTGTCCTGGGTCAACGCGCGGGCAACCGCCATCCGCCTGCGCTCGCAGCGCTGCCACGCGGTGCATCAGCAGGTCATCGACTGGACCCACCGGTTCAGCCGCACCGGCATGCCGGCCGGCGCGCTCGGCATGGACCGCCTCGGCCAGCGGGTGATGAAGTTCGTGCTGGCGGACTGGGAGCGGATGAAGCTCTCCGCATCGCTGGGGGCGGGGCTCTATGCGGGGCTGGAGATGGATGTCATCCCCTCCGTGTGCAGCGGCGGCTTTGCGGTGATCAGGCGGACCGGCGCGTCGGGCGACCCCCGGACGCCGGAGGAGCGGCTGCGGGTCGGCGAGCGGCTGCTGCGCTTCTGGATCGAGGCCAACCGCCGGGGTCTGTCGTTCCAGCCGTCGCTGGCGGCGGTGTTCTGTTCAGCCCAGGGGCGGGAGGAAGGCCCGGGGCGCGGACTGGAGCCGGCGCTGCGCCCGGCGGCCGCAAGGGTCGCCGAGGACTATGCCAGGGTCACGGGGATCGACCCGCTCGATGTGGTGTTTCAGGCGCGTCTCGGCGTCTCCAGGGCCAGGGCGGATGCGCCGCGGTCGATCCGCAAGCTGCTCACCGATCTGAAAACGCAGCCGGACGCGCGACTCTGACCTATATATTTTTAGTCATTTGAACTAATTCCAGGGTGCGGGAAGAAAACAGGGGGACTAACGACCGCATGATTCGCGTTTTTCGGCATTATGTACCCTTGCCTCTTCTGGTGCTGGGCATCATCGAGTTCGTGGCGCTGATTCTGGCTGCCGTGCTGGCCTGGTATGGCCGCTTGTGGCAGGCGGACCTGCAGTTCGATTCCGGTTTCAACGTCCTGCCCGAGGTGCTGACCTACGCCTGCGTCACCTATGTGGTGATGCTGGCGGTGGGTTTGTACCAGAGCCAGTGCTACCGCTCGGTGCGGATGACCGCGGTGCGGCTGGCGGTGGCGCTGGGCATCGACTTCGTTGCCCTGTCGGTGATCTTCTTCACCTTCCCGAGCGTGACCACCTGGCGGTCGGTGTTCGTGGTCGCGGCGCTGCTGACCTACGTGTTCATCCTGATGCTGCGCTGGATCTTCAGCCGGCTGGTGGGGTGGCACCGCTTCCGCCGCCGCGTGCTTGTCCTTGGCGCCGGGGCGCGGGCCCGCCGCCTCCAGGCCATGGCGGAGGCGCCGGGCGCGGGCTTCGAGGTGTTCCGCTATGTGCAGATGGCGCCCGGGGAAGCGGATATCGAAGGGGCGGTGCCGCGCGAGAGCATCGGCTCGCTGGCATCCTTCATGGAGAAGAACAACGTCGAGGACGTGGTGGTGGCCTTGCAGGAGCGGCGCGGCGCGCTGCCGGTCTCCGATCTCCTCCACGTGCGCATGAGCGGCTTTGGCGTCTACGAGCTGTCCGCCTTCATCGAGCAGCAGACGGGCCGGGTGGACCTGGACTCGCTCAACCCGAGCTGGCTCATCTTCTCCGAGGGGTTCCGCAGCAGCCGCCGCTCGGCGCTCATCATCAAGCGCCTGTTCGATATCCTCGCCAGCTCCCTTCTGCTTCTGCTGACGGCGCCGATCCTGGTGGTCACCGCCATCGCCATCCGCCTGACCAGCCCGGGGCCGATCTTCTACCGGCAGGTGCGGGTGGGCCAGTTCGGCGAGCAGTTCGAGGTGCTGAAGTTCCGCTCCATGCGGGTGGATGCGGAGAAGGACGGCAAGCCCCGCTGGGCGCAGGCGGGCGACCCGCGCGTCACGCCCATCGGGCGCATCATCCGCTCCACCCGCATCGACGAAATCCCCCAGATCTTCAACGTGCTGCGCGGGGACATGAGCTTCGTCGGCCCGCGCCCGGAGCGGCCCTTCTTCGTCGAGGAACTGGCGACGAAGATCCCCTTCTACAACGAGCGCCACATCGTGAAGCCGGGCATCACTGGCTGGGCCCAGCTCAACTACCCCTACGGCGCCTCGGAGGAGGACGCCCGCCACAAGCTGGAGTTCGACCTCTACTACATCAAGAACTATACTATCTTCCTGGACCTGCTCATTCTGATCCAGACGGTTCGGGTAGTGCTGTGGCAGGATGGGGTACGCTGAGCCTCCGTCTCATGTGAGGTCGGTCATCCGGTATCCGGGTGTTCCGGGCCGGGGCGCCGTCGTGCGGTCCGGGCGCGGAAGGGGCGCAGCGCTGGGGGGAGCATGACGGGGGCATGACGCCGCTGATTTCGGAGGTCGGGCTGGTCGCCCATGGACTGGCCTGCCTTGCCTTTCTCGCTCTGGCAGGGTCGCTGGTGGTCCAGAAGGACCAGACCGTGTCCAGCATCTGGCTGGCGACGGCCGCGCTGACCACCGCGGTCTGGGCGGGGACGTTCGTCTTTGCCGTGCGCTTCGGCGGCCCGTACGTGGAGCTCGTCTCGCCGATGGAGACGCTGCGCACGGCGGCGTGGATTGCCTTTCTCGTGTCGTTGCTGGTGCGCTCGTGGCGCCTTTCGGACCGCATCAACCTGTCGTTCCTGCTGGCTGTCGCGCTCGGCTTCGTCTTCGCCGCCCAGCTGCTCACCGACCTGACCGGCTGGTTCGTCGTGCCCGATGGCTCGCCGCTGCGCCACGCCCTCGTGGCGTACCTGTTCATCATCAGCCGCCTCGTCTGCGCCATCGGCGCGCTGGTTCTGGTGCACAACGTCTACAGCAACGCCGTGCCCGACCAGCGCTGGGGCGTGCGGTTCGTCTGCATCGGCCTGGGCGGCTTCTTCGTCTACGACATCCACCTCTACACCCTGGCGGCGCTCTCGGGCGGGGTCAGCTGGGACCTCTACAACGCCCGGGGCCTCGTGGACGCGCTGGTGGTGCCGCTCATCGCCCTGTCCATCCGGCGCAACCGCCTGTGGAAGATGGAGCTGCAGATCTCCCGCGAGGTGGTGTTCCACTCCCTCTCGCTGGTGGCGGTGGGCTGCTACCTCATTGCCATGTCGCTCGCCGCCTACGGCCTCAAGCTGGTGGGCGGCAGCTGGGGCACGCTGCTCCAGGTCAGCTTCCTGTTCGGCACGCTGGTGCTGGCGGCGGTGGTGCTGTTCTCGGGACGCTTCCGCGCCTGGGCGCGGGTGAAGATCAACAAGCACTTCTTCGCCTACAAATACGACTACCGGCAGGAGTGGCTGCGCTTCATCGCCACCCTCTCGGGCGCGGGGGCGGGCGATCGCCCGCTGGAGGCGCGCGCCATCCAGGCGGTGTGCGACATCGTCGACTCCCCGGGCGGCGCCCTCTGGCTGCCAGGGGAGGACGGGGCGTTCACCCTGGCGTCCCGCTGGAACTTCCGCACCGCCGGCAACGGCGCGGAAGCGCCGGACGGGGCGCTGGTCCGCTTCCTCGCCACGCGCCAGCGCATCATCGACTTCGACGAGCTGCGCGACGGCGCGGGCGACTACGACGACCTCACCCTGCCGGACTGGGCAGCGGAAGACGACCGCGCCTGGCTGGGCGTGCCGCTGCTGCACCTCGACCGGCTCATCGGCTTTCTGGTGATCGAGCGGTCGCGCAGCCCGCGCACGCTCAACTGGGAGGATTTTGATCTCCTTCGCACTGTCGGGCGGCAAACCGCGAGCTATATTGCAGAACAGACCAGTCAGGCCGCCTTGCTGGAGGCGCGACAGTTCGAGGAGTTCAACCGCCGGTTCGCCTTCATCATGCACGATATCAAGAACCTGGTGAGCCAGCTCTCGCTGGTGGCGCGCAACGCCGAGCGCTTCGCCGGAAACCCCGAGTTCCAGAAGGACATGGTGCTGACCATCCGGGATTCGGTGGACAAGATGAACGACCTGCTCGTCCGCCTCGGGCAGCACAATACGGCGCGGCGGGAGGCCGAGGCGGTGGATCTGGCCGGGCTGCTGGCGGAGGTGGTGCGGCAGAAATCCATGCAGCACAGCGGAATCAGACTGAATTGCACCGGGGGCGGAATGATTGTACGGGGGGATGCGGGACGCCTGGAGCAGGTCTTTACGCACCTGATCCAGAACGCCATCGACGCCTCGGGGGCAGAGGGTGCCATCCTGGTGGAGGCGGGCTGCCTGGACGGGCATGTGCGGGTTCAGGTGGCGGACAATGGCTGCGGCATGTCGGAGGAGTTCATCCGGCATGACCTGTTCAAGCCCTTCCGCTCGACCAAGGCGGGCGGGTTCGGCATCGGGGCTTACGAGGCCCGGGAAATTGTCAGGAGTTACAATGGCCGGCTGGATGTGAGCAGCCGGCCGGGCGAAGGCACAGTTTTTACCGTCAGCCTGCCGCTGGCGTGAGGGGGACGGACGCGGGCATGAGCGAGGAGAAGCCGAAACTGCTGGTCGTCGAGGACGACCCCGGATTGCAACGGCAGTTGAAGTGGTCTTACGAAGGCTATGAGGTGCTGACGGCGGGTGACCGGCAATCCGCCATCGATTTGCTGCGCGCCGAGGAGCCGAAGGTGGTGACGCTCGACCTCGGCCTGCCGCCCGATCCGGACGGGACCAGCGAGGGGTTCGCCACGCTGGAGGAAATCCTGCGCCTCGCGCCCAACACCAAGGTGATCGTCGCCTCCGGCCATGGCGCCCGGGAGAGCGCGCTCAAGGCCATCGCCATGGGCGCGTGGGACTTCTACCAGAAGCCGGTGGACATCGACGAGCTGGGCCTGATCGTCAAGCGCGCCTTCCATGTCCACCAGCTGGAGGAGGAGAACCGCCGTCTCCAGGAAAACGCCCAGACCAGCGTGCTGGGCGGCATCATCACGGCCGCGCCCAACATGATCAAGGTGTGCCAGATGGTGGAGCGCGTGGCCTCCACCGACGTGTCGGTGATGCTGCTGGGCGCCTCGGGCACGGGCAAGGAAGTGCTGGCGCGCGGGCTGCACCAGTCCAGCCGCCGGGCCAAGGGGCCGTTCGTTGCCATCAACTGCGCGGCGATCCCCGAGAACCTGCTGGAAGCCGAGCTGTTCGGCTACGAGAAGGGCGCCTTCACCGGCGCGGTCAAGACCACCGAGGGCAAGATCGAGCTGGCCCAGAAGGGCACGCTGTTCCTCGACGAAGTGGGCGACATTCCGCTGCCGCTCCAGGTGAAGCTGCTGCGCTTCCTTCAGGAGCGGGTGATCGAGCGCATCGGCGGGCGCAAGCAGATCGAGGTGGACGTGCGGATCGTCTGCGCCACCCACCGCAACCTCGAGCAGATGATCGCCGAGGAGAGGTTCCGCGAGGACCTCTACTACCGCCTCGCCGAGATCGTGGTGAACATCCCCTCTCTGGCGGAGCGCCATGGCGACGCAACACTGCTGGCCCATGCCTTCCTGCAACGGTTCAACCGGCAGATGGGCCGCAACCACAAGGGCTTCACGCCCGATGCCCTCGAGGCGCTGAACAGCTGGCACTGGCCGGGCAACGTGCGCGAGCTGGAGAACCGGCTGAAGCGCGCCGTCATCATGGCGGAAGACAACCGCATCACCGCCGCCGACCTCGATCTGGACGGCAAGGCGACGGAGCCGGAGATCCTCAACCTCAAGCAGGTGCGCGAGGAGGCCGACCGCCGGGCGATCCGCCAGGCGCTGGCCCGCTCCGACGGCAATATCACCAATGCGGCGAAATTGCTGGGGATCAGCCGGCCAACTTTCTACGATTTGCTGCGTCAGTATAGCATTAAGGTCTAGGTTATACCGTTCAAGGCGCTGTGTTCCGCTTCCTGAGGGAGACATAAAATGACCAGGCGGATAAAAACCATGAGTGGTGCAGCGTTGGTCGCCGCAGCCGCGACACTGGGGTGTGTCACCCTCGCGCCGCAGGGCGCCTGGGCGGAAAAACCGGCAACGTCCACGAGCCCGCTCAGCCGGGCTCAGGCGCATTTCAACCGGGGCGACTACCGCTCCGCCACCATCGAATTGCGCAACGCGCTGCGCGCCAATCCCAACAGCGTGCCGGCGCGGCTCCTCCAGGCGCGGGTCTACCTGCGCCTGAACCAGGGCCTGCCGGCGCAGACGGAAGTCGAGGCCGCGCGCCGCGCCGGCGCGACGAAGGACTCCACCCGCCACTTGATGGCGGAGGCGCTCGTGCTCCAGCGGCGCTTCGCCGACGCGCTGGAGGAGGCGAAGGCCGATCTGGTGCCCGCCGCCTACGCCTCCGAGGCCGCCCGCGTGCGCGGCCTCGCGCAGATGGGCCTCGGCAAGATGGACGAGGCCAAGGCGGAGCTGCTCAAGGCCGCATCGCTCGCCCCGAAGAACGAGAACGTGCAGCTGGATCTGGCCCGCTACTACGTGGCCGCCCGCGACCGCGCCAGCGCCGAGGCGGCGGTGGACAAGGCACTCGCCCTCAACCCGCGCAGCGTGCGGGCGCTGGTGATGAAGGGCGATCTGGTGCGCGCCACGCAGGGGCTGGAGAAGTCGCTGCCGCTGTTCAACCAGGCCTTGCAGATCGACCCGCAGAGCCTGGAGGCGCGTCTGGAGCGCGCCGCGACGCTGACCGACCTCAAGCGCCACGATGAGGCGCTGGCCGACCTGCAACGGGTCGACAAGGTGGTGCCGGAGCATCCGCTGTCGCTCTACCTCCAGGCGGTGATCAAGGTGCGGGAGCGCAAGTTCCCCGAGGCCGAGGCGCTGATGACCCGCACCAAGGGCGCGCTCGACACGTTCGGCCCGGCGGCGCTGTTGCAGGGCGTGATCGCCTATGAGCGGGGCAACTTCCAGCAGGCGTCGACCCGCTTGCAGGATGTGCTGCGCATGGCGCCGCGCCACCCGTTCGCCCGCCGCCTCTATGCGGCGACGCTGCTGCGGACCGGCGACGCGGACGGCGCGATCAAGGCCGCCCAGCCGCTGCTGGAGGGGGACAATCCGGATGGCCGCCTGCTGGCGCTGGTGGCCTCCGCCTATGCCCGCAAGGGCGACTATGATCAGGCCGAGACCTATCTGGAAAAGGCCGTGGCCGCCGATCCGAAGCAGGCGGCGCTCAAGACCCAGCTGGCCATGACCCGCGTGGCGCAGGGCGACGATGCCGAGGCGCTGCGCGACCTCGAAGCCGTGCTGCAGGAGGACCCCAAGTCGCTTCAGGCGCTGATGATGTCCGCGCTTGTCAAGATGCGCGCGGGCAACTTCAAGGAAGCGCTGGCGGCCGCCGACCGGCTGGTGAAGGCCTACCCGGACATGGGCATCGGCTACAACATGCGCGGCGCGGCCTACCTCGGCATGAACAACATGAAGGAGGCGGAGGCCAACTTCCGCACCGCCATCCAGAAGAAGCCGAACTACCATGAGGCCCGGCGCAACCTCGCCCAGCTTCTGGTGGCCGACAAGAAATACGCCGAGGCCCGGCGCGAGCTGATGCGCGCGCTGGAAGCCGACGGCCAGAACGCGAAGACGCTGATGGCGCTCTCCGAACTGGCGCGGCTGGAAGGCAAGCAGGATGAGCGTATCGACTGGCTGAAGAAGGCGGTCGCGACCAACCGGGAGTCGATCGCGCCCCGGCTGCGGCTGATCCAGGCCTATCTCGACACCAAGAAGAACCAGCAGGCCATCGCCGAGGCCAACGCCCTCAGCCGGGACTTCTCCGACAATCCGGCGGCGCTGGAGGCGATTGGCCGCGCCCAGGTGGCCGTCAACGACCTGACCGCAGCGACCGCCACCTTCGAGAAGCTCACCAAGGCGCGGCCCAACGATGTGCAGGCGCGGCTGCTCCATGCCCGCGCCCTGGCCAGCAACGGCCGCACCGAGGCCGCGCGGCGCGCCTACACCATGGCGCTCAAGATCCCCAATGCGAACCTGGTGCCGGTCTATCTGGAGCTGATCGGGTTCGAGACGCGCCAGGGCAACACCAAGGACGCGCTCGCCTACGCCAACGAACTGAAGGCCAAGTATCCCAAGTCCTCCGTGGCGGACCGGGCGCTGGGCGACCTCTACATGAGCAATCGCCAGTGGGACAAGGCGATCGCCTCCTACGAGGCGGCCCGCAAGCAGGGGGCGGACCGGGCGCTGAACCTCAGCCTCGCCCAGGCCTACCTGAACGGGGGCAAGCAGGCGCAGGCCGTCACCGTGTTGCAGGAGGCGCTGAAGAAGGACCCGCAGGACGTGGCCGCCCGCGTGGCGCTGGCGGACATCCATATGCGCGAGAAGCGCTATCAGCAGGCGCTGGCCCAGTACAACGCGCTTGACGAGAAGACGCGCCAGAACCCGGGCATCCTCAACAACATGGCGTGGCTGTACGGGGAACTGAAGGACAAGCGGGCCATTCCCACCGCCGAACAGGCCTACAAGCTGGCGCCCAAGTCGCCGGAGGTGGCCGATACGCTCGGCTTCCTGCTGGTGCAGAACCGAGTCGACGTGAAGCGCGGGCTGACGCTGCTCCAGCAGGCGGTCAAGGCGCGGCCGGACGACCCGGACATGCGCTACCACCTAGCCCTGGCGCTGGACGCCAACGGCAAGCGGGCCGAAGCGCAGAAGGAGCTGGAGAATATCCTCAGCAAACACAAGTCGTTCGAGAACATGGCCCAGGCCCGGCAGACCTTGAACCAGATCAAGTCCGCCGGGCGCTAGGGGCGCGCGGCGGCCGGGTCAAGCGAGGCCTGGCGGAAAAATGTTAAAAATCAGGTGCAACGGGGGCTTGCGATTGCCCCCTTGCGCCCTTACAAGGCTCTCCACGGTCGGAGCGTAGCGCAGCCTGGTAGCGCATCACACTGGGGGTGTGGGGGTCGTGGGTTCGAATCCCGCCGCTCCGACCAGCTTTCCTCCCCCGCCACGGCTTCTGCTTTCACGACTTCTGCTTTCACAGCTTCTCCAATCAGCAGCAGCGGTCTCTCCGCGACGGGTCTTTCCGCGACGGCACCGCTATTGCGGCGGCCGCGGCTTTGCCGGCGCTAACCTTCGGGGCCGACTGACATTTGGCGTATGCAGGGGGTTGGCGCGGCCCGGCGGTTCTGGTTTGATGCGGCCATGAAACAGCTGTTCCTTGCCTTGTTCGCCGCCGCCGCGACGTTCGCTGCACAGGCCGCCGAGCCGCAACAGACGCAGCCCGCCCGGCTGCGGCCTGTCACCTTCTACACGGACTGGAAGGCCCAGGCCGAACATGGCGGCTTCTACCAGGCGGTGGCGCTGGGACTCTACGAGAAGCGCGGCCTCAAGGTGACGATTCGCGCCGGGGGCCCGCAGTCGGACAACACCCGGCTGCTGGCGGCGGGCGCAATCGAGACCGGTATGCTCTCCAACAGCTTCCAGGCGCTGAACCTGGCCGCCAAGGGCGCCAACGTGAAGGTGGTGATGGCCCCTTTCCAGAAGGACCCGCAGGTGCTGATGGTGCACCCCGGCACCGGCGTGAACAGCCTCGCCGACCTCAAGGGGCGGCCGATCTACGTGGCCGATGCGGCGCTCGGCTCCTACTGGCCGTGGCTGCAGCGCAAGTTCGGCTTCACCGACGCGCAGATGCGCAAGTACGCCTATTCCCTGCTGCCGTGGCTGCGCAACAAGCAGGCGGCGCAGGAGGGGTATCTCTCCTCCGAGCCGTTCACGGCGGCCAAGGCCGGGGTCAAGCCGCAGCTGTTCCTGCTGGCCGACAACGGCTGGACCGGCTACGCGGCGATGGTCGCCTTCCGGGGCGAGGTGATCGAGAAGGAGCCGGAGGTGGTGCGGGCCTTCGTCGAGGCGACGCGCGAGGGCTGGCGCAGCTACCTGACCGACGATCCCGCGCCGGGCAACCGCCTGATCCTCAAGGACAACCCGGAGATGACGCCGGAGCTGCTGGCCTATGCCCGGGGCAAGATGATCCAGCACGGCGTGGTGATCTCGGGCGACGCCACCGCCGCCAGCATCGGCACCATGACGCCGGCGCGCTGGCAGGCCTTCCACAAGGACATGGTCAGCCTCAAGCTCATCCCCGCCGCGCTTGACCCGAAGAAAGCCTACACCCTCGACTTCCTGAAGCCATGACGGCGGCAGACCCCTTGCTGCGGCTGGAGGCCGTCAGCCGCCGGTTCCCGGGCGGACTCGCGGCGGTGGAGGCCGTCAGCCTCGACGTGGCGGAGGGGGCGTTCGTCACGCTGCTCGGCGCGTCCGGCTCGGGCAAGACGACGCTCCTGCGCCTGATCGCCGGGCTCGACCAGCCGACGGCAGGGCGGATCGTCTGGCGTGACGGCGCGCTGCCGCCGCTCGGCTACGTGTTCCAGAGCCCGACCCTGCTGCCGTGGGCGAGCGTTGCCGAGAACGTCGCGCTGCCGCTGACCCTCAAGGGGGCGCGGGACGAGGGGGCCGTCGCGCGTGCACTGGCCGCCGTGGGGCTGGCGGAGCGGGCCGGGGCCCGCCCGGCCGAGCTTTCGGGCGGTATGCAGATGCGCGTCTCCATCGCCCGGGCGCTGGTGGGGCGGCCGCGGCTCCTGCTGCTGGACGAGCCCTTCGCGGCGCTCGACGAGATCACCCGCGACCGGCTGGGCACGCTGGTGCAGCGGCTGTGGCGGGAGGAGGGCCTGACCGTGGTGTTCGTTACCCATTCCATCCGCGAGGCGGCGTTCCATGCCACCCGCGCGGTGGTGCTGGAGCGCACGCCGGGGCGGGTCTCGACCGTGATCGACCTGCCGCCGCCCGCAGGGCTGCGCGACCGCACGAGCGAGGCCTATTTTGCCACCTGCGCCCGGCTGGCGGCGGCGCTGGAGGGCACCATGCGGCAGGACGAGGAGGCGCTGGATGCGTGAGCGGCTGGCCCCCCTCCTGGTGACGCTGCTGCTGCTCGCCCTGTGGGAAGGGCTGGTGCGGTGGCTGGATGTGGACCCGTTCGTGCTGCCCGCGCCCAGCGCCGTGGCGGCGGCGCTCGCGGGCAAGGGCGAGTCGCTGCTGCCGGCGTTTCTCTACACCCTCCGGGTGACATGGATCGCGCTGGGGCTGGCGCTCGCCTCGGGCGTGGCGCTGGCGTTCCTCATCCACCGCTCCCGCCTGGCGGAGGCGGCCGTTCTGCCCATCGCGGTGGTGTTGCAGGTAACGCCCGTCGTTGCCATCGCCCCCATCATCCTCATCTGGACCGGCGTCGAGGAGCCGGCGCGGGCGCTCGTCATCATCGCCTGGATCGTGGCGTTCTTCCCCGTGCTCTCCGGGCTCCTCTCGGCGCTCAAGGCCATCGACCCGGCCCTGCGCGACCTGTTCCGCCTCTATGGCGCCGGGCCGTGGGCCACCCTGTGGCGGCTGGAGCTGCCCGCCTGCCTGCCCGCGCTGGTCTCCAGCCTCAAGGTGGCGAGCGGCCTCGCGCTCATCGGCGCGGTGGTGGCCGAGTTCGCCGCCGGGGCGGGCACCTCCCAGGGGCTGGCCTGGCGACTCATCGAGGCGGGCAACCGGCTGGAGGTGGACACCATGTTCGCCTGCCTCGTGCTGCTCTCCGGGCTTGGCCTCGCGCAATACGCGCTGCTGGGCGTGCTGGAGCGGGCGGTGCTGCGCCGCCGGGGACTGCTGCGCGCCAGCCCGCAGGGCCGATAACCGGAAAGACAGAACGGGACCCGGGACGGCGTGCCGTTGTTTGCGAAGGCGCTGGCGGATGATCGTCAAACAACGATAGGTAAAAACCTATTGACAATCGTCAAACAGGAGCCTAGCGTGCGGACATTGGCGAGGGAGGCGAGGCAATGGCGATGCAGACGGGGACGGGAACGGGAAAGGCGGGGATGTTCGAGCGGCTGCTGGAGGATCTGCTGCGCCGCGAGGGCGGTTACGCCTACCACCGCGACGACCGGGGCGGGGAGACCATGTTCGGCATCACCGAGGCGGTGGCGCGCCAGCACGGCTACGACGGGCCGATGCGGTCCATGCCCCGGGCGGTGGCGGTGGAGATCTACCATCAGCGCTACTGGGTGCAGCCGGGGTTCGACCGGGTGGCGGGGCTGAGCGCGCCGGTGGCGGAGGAGCTGTTCGACACCGGCGTCAACATGGGTCCGGCGGTGGCCGGGCGCTTTCTCCAGCGGGTGCTGAACGCCCTCAACCGCCAGCAGCGGGACTATGCGGACGTGGCGGTGGACGGCAGCGTCGGCCCGCGCACGCTGGAGGCGCTATCCCGTTACCTGCTGGTGCGCGGGCGAGAGGGCGAGACGGTGCTGCTGACGGCGCTCGGCTGCCTCAAGGGCGAGCGCTACATCGCGCTGGCCGAGCAGCGCGTGGCCAACGAGAGCTTCGTCTATGGCTGGCTGCGCACGCGGATCGGGGCGGGCGCCGCAGCTCCGTCCGGGCCGGCGATTCGCCTGATGTAGGCGGGCCGGGACCGGGCACCGAACAGAACAACAATCCCGCAAACAGAACCAGCGAAGGGCGAACGGGGGAGGGACAGATGGGTGTGATGGATGCGATCATCGGGCCGATGTCGCGGGTGATCGACAGGGTGATCCCCGACCCGGAGGCGCGGGACCGGGCCAAGCTCGAACTGCTCAGGCTGGAGGGCAGTCAGGAGCTGGAGCAGTTGAAGGCCCAGCTCTCCGCCATCATCGCGGAGGCGCAGTCGCAGGACCCGTGGACCAGCCGGGCCCGGCCGAGCTTTCTCTACGTGATGTACATCCTGCTGCTGTTCGCCATCCCCATGGGCCTGCTGAGCGCCCTCGACGGGGAGGCTGCCCGGCGGATCACGGAGGGCATGACCGGCTACCTCCAGGCCATTCCCGAGCCGCTCTACGTGCTGTTCGGCACCGGCTACCTCGGCTACACCGCCGCCCGTCAGTGGGGCAAGGCGAAGGGGAAAGAGCGCTAGGGGCTGCATCCCTTTCCCCGATTTCGGTACGTTACCGAGGCGGCGGACCAGCGACAACGGGCATAGTGGGCGACCTGGCCTGATTATGGTCGTAGAGCGCGGGCCAGTGACGTGATGATACCGCCGCCATTCGCCTGCGACGCGGCATCAATGACGAGGTGCCGTCGCGGACACCTCTTCGAAATTAGACCATAATTTCAATGTGTTAGGCATGAAACGATTTGTTTCAGCCGGGGGAGAGGCATTATTCTCGGCAAGTCGGCGGGGAATAGGCCCCGCCGAACTTTACCGAGGAGACATCGCATGAGGATGCTCTTGCGGGTCGAGTGGAACCGGCTACGTCTGAGACTCGTAGTCCGCTTCTGATCTCAGCCCCCCGGGCGGAAGGGGCTGCATCCCTTTCGTCCGGGATCGGTAAGTTACCAAGGCAGCGGACCAGCGACAACGGGCATGAGGCGCGGCAGACAAGGTTTATGGTCGTAGAGCGCGGGGCAATGGCCCCGCTCGCCCCTGGCGAAACCGCGCCCATATGGTGGGGAAGGACAACCGCCACGGAGGCTTCCATGGCCCGCCACCAGCTCCAATCCCGAACGCACTCCGGCCCACAGGCCCAGACTCAGCCCCAGCCCCAGACTCAGCCGGAAACCCAGCCCGGGCCACGGCGGGGGCCGGAGATCCAGCCGACCACGCCGACCGATCCGCAGCCGGGCGCGCCGCCCGAAATCCAGCCCGCCACGCCGCCGGAGACACACCCCGGCGAGCAGCCGGACACCAACCCGGGGCACCGGCCCGGGGGCGTGCCCGAGGTGCCGACCTATCCCGAAGTGCAGCCCGCCCGGGAGACGCCGAGTCCCGGCCCGCTCCCCGGCCCAAGCCACGAGCCGGAGCCGCTGCCCCAGCCGGACCAGCCCCTGCCGACGCCGGGCCCCGGCCCCACCGCCGCCTTCAAGGCGTGAGGGACGGGGCGGCGTGCCGGGGGGGCGGCGAGACCCTGGGCGCCACCTTGCACGACAGATAGGTTGCAGAGGCTGGCGCGCGCGCTATAAGGCCGATGAACAAATAATAAGTGAGGACCGCGGCCATGGCTGAATTTTCATTGCCAGCGAATTCGAAGGTGAAGAAGGGCAAGACCTATCCGGCCCCTCAGGGCGCCAAGAAGGTTCGGAAGTTCAGCATCTACCGTTGGAATCCCGACGACGGCCAGAACCCGCGCATGGACACCTACGAGGTGGACATGGCGGAATGCGGCCCGATGGTCCTTGACGCTCTCATCAAGATCAAGAACGAGATCGACTCCACGCTCACCTTCCGCCGGTCCTGCCGCGAGGGCGTGTGCGGCTCGTGCGCGATGAACATCAACGGCCAGAACGGTCTCGCCTGCACCACCGCCGTCGAGGACTGCAAGGGCGACGTGAAGATCACCCCGCTGCCGCACATGGAGGTGATCAAGGACCTGGTGCCGGACTTCAAGACCTTCTACGCCCAGTATGCCTCGATCAAGCCGTGGCTCCAGACCGTGACCCCGACTCCGTCGGGCGCGGAGCGCCTCCAGTCCCGCGAGGACCGCGCCAAGCTGGACGGCCTCTACGAGTGCATCCTGTGCGCCTGCTGCTCCACCTCCTGCCCGAGCTACTGGTGGAACGGCGACAAGTACCTCGGCCCGGCCATCCTGCTGCAGGCCTACCGCTGGCTGGCCGACAGCCGCGACGAGATGACGGGCGAGCGCCTCGACAACCTCGAGGATCCGTTCCGCCTCTATCGCTGCCACACCATCATGAATTGCGCCAACGTCTGCCCGAAGGGGCTGAACCCGGCCAAGGCGATCGCCGAGATCAAGAAGATGATGGTGGAACGCCAGCTCTGATCCTGCCCCACCGCAGGAGAGGCTTTCCTCTTTTCCGTAAGGGCCGCGCCGGAAGGTGCGGCCCTTTGCGTTTGCGGGGTGTGGATACTTCGGCTCGGGACGCAGGGCCTAGAAAAAAGGGTGAGGCAGGAGGCGCGGAGGCCGCCGGGACCGGCGCCGAAAAGGGCGGGGCGGACAGGGCTGCGGCGGCCGGCGCGGGAAGGTCCATGATGTCCGGCGCGTCCGGGCCAAGCCGGTTCCCGGCCGCGCGCGACTCGGTGTTGGGCGCGGCGGGCACGTCCGGGGCCCGCCCCCGGGCCGGTTCGGCCCGCGGCAGCGGCTCGGTGCGGGTGACCACCCGGTTGCGCCCGGCGTCCTTGGCCGCATAGAGCGCGTGGTCCGCCCGCACGAAGGCCGCGTGCAGCGTATCCTCCGGCAGGAGGATCGTCAGGCCGATGCTGGTGGTGACGTGGAATTCGTGGTGGTCCACCCGGAACGCCGTCTGCTCCAGCGTCGAGCGGATGCGCTCGGCAACGGCGGTGGCCTGCTCAAGGTCGGTGGCGAGCAGCAGCGCCGCGAACTCCTCCCCGCCCATGCGGGCCACGATGTCCCCGGCGCGGGTGCAGGACTTCAGCATCACGCCGAACTGGCGCAGAACCTCGTCGCCCGCATGGTGGCCGTAGCGGTCGTTCACGTGCTTGAAGTGGTCCAGATCCAGCACCATGAGCGCGGGCCAGGCATGGGAGCGGTCGGCCCGGGCCAGCTCCACGTCGGCGATCTGGTTGAAGGCGCGGCGGTTGAACACGCCGGTCAGATCGTCAATCGCCACCTTGACCCGCAGCAAGCGGTGGATGCGCTCCATCACCAGCAGCACGAAGCTGATGTTGAGGATGATGCTGGTGCACAGGATTTGCAGCAGCGCCGTGCTGGCGGAGGGTGCCTGGCTCCGGAACAGGGGCCCGACCGGCAGCGTCCACAGGGTGTGGATCATCCACAGGCAATGGGTGACCGCCTGAAGGGCAAACCCCAGCAGCAGGTACGGCACGGCCACCGAATAGGTGTACTCGCCCCAGCGCCGCTGCCGCAGCACCGCCAGCGGCCACAGCGCCAGCAGCGTCAGGAGGGCCGAGGTGCTGAGGAGGCGCGCCCACAGCAGCGGCTGGACATAGACGAAATAGGCGTGAACGGCGAACTGCGCGGCAATGAGGCCGCTCAGCACCACCGGCCGGGTGGGGCTCTGGATGAACCGCATCAGGCCCGCCACCAGAAGGGCGGTGCCCGCCGTCAACGTCAGGTTGGGGAGGATGACGGTGACCGGCGAGGGGAAATCGGCCTGAAGGGAGGCCAGCACCGAGCCGAGGCCGATCAGCGTATTGCCCGCGGCCCACACGGCGATCGAGGACTCGCCGGGGTTGAGCCGGTAAATGCCCATCAGCAGCGCCGCACTGAACAGGCTGGCGCAGGCAATGGCGATGAAAAGGGTGTTCGAATCCAGAAACATCGGGATGATCGTTTTATCGGTCCTGGTGGCGCCCCCGGGGATGAGGCCATTAAACGCACAAGTCGGAAAAAGGTGGCGTCGCCCGGCAGAAAGAGTTGCGCCGGGCGTGCGCTGTGACGCCGCTTTCGGACGGGCGAAAAATGCTTTATGGCCCGGAGCCTATGAGCGTCATTTCTGCGTATGAAAATCTGGTGGCCCAATCCGAGCTGCGTCCCGACCCGGACCAGGCGCGGGTGGCGGCCCGCCTCGACCGGCTGGCGCGGGAGCTGGATGCCTGGACGCCGCCGTCTCCCTCGTGGCTCGGCCGCCTGTTCGGCGGCGGCAGGCGGGCGGACGCGCCGCCGCGCGGGCTGTACATGTGGGGGTCGGTGGGGCGCGGGAAGTCCATGCTCATGGACCTGTTCCACGACAACGTGACCATCAGCCCCCGGCGGCGGGTGCATTTCCACGAGTTCATGCTGGAGGTGCACGCCGCCATTCACGACTATCGCCAGATGAGCGAGGCGCAGCGGCGCGAGACGTTCGGCCGCCACGCCGGGGATGACCCGATTCCGCCCGTCGCCGGAAAGATCGCCAGCGAGGCGCGGCTGCTGTGCTTCGACGAGATGCAGGTGACGGACGTGGCCGACGCCATGATCCTCGGCCGCCTGTTCACCGAGCTGTTCCGCAACGGCGTGGTGGTGGTGACCACCTCCAACCGCCCGCCGCGCGACCTCTACAAGAACGGCCTCAACCGCCAGCTTTTCCTGCCGTTCATCGACCTGCTGGAGGCGACGCTGGACGTGGAGACGCTGAACGGCCCCACCGACTACCGGCTCGACCGGCTGGGCGGCCGGCCGGTCTATTACGTGCCCAACGGCCCGGAGGCAACTCAGGCCCTGTCCGAGGCCTTCTTCCGCCTGACCGACTACGCGGTGGAGGACCGGGAGAAGGTGCCCTCCGACACGCTGACAGTGCAGGGGCGCCAGCTGTTCGTGCCCAAGGCGCTGAAGGGCGTGGCGGTGTTCTCGTTCAAGCGGCTGTGCGCCAGCCCGCTGGGCCCGGCGGATTACCTCGCCATCGCCCAGAAGTACCACACGGTCATCATCGTCGGCATCCCGAAGCTGGGGCCGGAGAAGCGCAATGAGGCCAAGCGCTTCGTCACGCTGATCGACGCGCTCTACGAATACCGGGTGAAGCTGCTGTGCGCCGCCGACGCGCCGCCGCAGGAGCTGTACACCGAAGGCGACGGCGCCTTCGAGTTCGAGCGCACCGTCTCGCGCCTCATGGAAATGCAGTCCGCCGACTACCTGGCGCAGGGCCACGGCATCGCCGCCTGACGGGCGCGCCCGCCGGAGGGGCGGGGAGGGCCGGGCGCCCTGTTTCGGTCAAATATTGGACACGTGTGTACAAAAATAATAATGGACACACGTGTACAGGAATGATATCGGCGCGGCAGTTTCTCCCCCGACCGCGAGGATTCCCCGTTCCATGCGCGATTTGACCCGTAAACGTCTGCTTTTGATCTTCTGCGCGGTGGCCGTGCTTGGCGCGGCGGCCGGCGGCATCTGGTGGTTCACCACCGGGCGCTATTTCCAGAGCACCGACAACGCCTATGTGGAGGCGGAAATCGTCCACATCGCCCCCAAGGTGGAAGGCTATGTGGCCGAGGTGGCGGTGGAGGACAACCAGCCGGTCAAGGCGGGCGACCTCCTGCTGCGGCTGGACGACAAGGATTATCGCGCCCGGGTGGCCGAGGCGGAGGCGGCGCTGGCGTCGCGCTTCGCCATGGAGCGCTCCCTGCACGAGTCGCTCAAGAAGCAGGAGCTGAGCGTGCGCGAGGCGGAAGCCGCGCTGGCCAGCGCCCGCGCCGACGCGGAGCGCGCCACCAAGGACCGCACGCGCTACGCCGAACTGGCCAACAAGCAGTGGGTCTCCGCCCAGCGGCTGGAGTCGGCCGTGGCGCAGGCCCGGCAGGCCGAGGCCTCGGTGGCGGAGAAGCAGGCGGCACTGGGCGGCAGCATCCAGCAGCTGGGCGTTCTGAGGACCCAGCTGGATGCGGTGGCCGGCAGCATCAAGCAGGCGGAAGCGCAGCTGGAGGAGGCGCGGCTGGCGCTCTCCTACACCGAGATTCGCGCGCCGCGTGACGGCGTGATCGGCAACCGCACGGCGCGGGTGGGCCAGTTCGTGCGCCCCGGCACCACGGTGATGGCGCTGGTGCCGCTTCAGGACGTCTATGTGGTGGCCAACTTCAAGGAAACCCAGCTGACCCGGGTGGCCGAGGGCCAGCCGGTGACGCTGGAGGTGGACGCCTTCCCGGGCGTCGAGGTGCGCGGCCGGGTGCAGAGCATCGCCCCCGCCAGCGGCTCGCGCTTCTCGCTGCTGCCGCCGGAGAACGCCACCGGCAACTTCACCAAGATCGTGCAGCGCCTGCCGGTGAAGATCGTGCTCGACCAGCCCCTGCCCAAGGGCGTGTGGCTGACGCCGGGCATGTCGGTGATCGCCACCATCGACACCCGCGGCGGCGCGCAGAAGAAGACCGAGGCGCCGTCCGCCATGCACCTGGCGGCGGCCGGGGGAAGCGACTCCCATGAGTGAGTCGACCCCGGCGGCCGCGCCTGCCGGCGCCGCCGGCGACGCGGGGGAGAAGACCGGCTGGTACCCGGGCTACGACGGCCCCGAGTGGCCGCCCGTCCGGCTGCTGGTGGGCTTCTTCCTGATGGTGCTCGGCATGTTCATGGCCGTGCTCGACATCCAGATCGTCGCGGCCTCCATCGGCGACATCCAGGCCGGCCTCGCCGCCAGCCCGGACGAGGCGAGCTGGGTGCAGGGCTCCTACCTGATCGCGGAGATCATCATGATCCCGCTCTCGGGCTACCTCTCCCGCGCGCTCTCGACGCGGGTGATGTTCAGCCTGTCGGCGGCGGGCTTCACGCTCGCCAGCATCCTGTGCGCCACCGCCACCTCCATGGAGGAGATGATCCTCTACCGCGCGATCCAGGGCTTCCTCGGCGGCGGCATGATCCCCTCCATCTACGCCAGCATGATCCTGGTGTTCGGCCGCAGCCGCCAGAAAACCATGATGGTGGTGGTGAGCCTCATCGTCACCATGGCGCCCACGGTGGGCCCGACGCTGGGCGGCTGGATCACCGACGCCATCAGCTGGCACTGGCTGTTCCTCGTCAACGTCGTCCCCGGCATCATCGTGGCGGCGGGCGTGTGGCTGTGCGTCGAGGGGCTGGACAAGCCGGACTACGCGCTGCTGCGCCGCGTCGACCTGCTGGGCCTCCTGCTGATGGCGGTGTTCCTCGGCTGCCTCGAATATGTGCTGGAGGAAGGGGCCAAGGACCAGTGGTTCGAGGACGGCACCATCTTCTGGCTGACGGTGATCTCGGTCAGCGCGGGCGTGGCGTTCATCTGGCGCACGCTCACGGTGAAGGAGCCGATCGTCAACCTGCGGATCTTCGGCAACTACAACTTCACCCTGGGGGCGCTGCTCGGCTCGCTGGTGGGCATCGGCCTGTTCGGCCTCGTCTACATCTTCCCGCTGTTCCTCGGGCGGGTGGCGGGCCTGTCGAGCGTGCAGATCGGCACCGTGCTGTCGATCAGCGGCATCGCCATGATCCTCGGCGCGCCGGTCACCGGCTTCCTCCAGAAGCACGTGGACCTGCGCTTCCTCGCGGTGATCGGCATGGCCATGCTCGCCTACGCCACCTGGATGACCCACACCCTGACGGCGGACTGGCGCTTCCACGAGCTGATCGTGCCGCAGGTGCTGCGCGGCTTCGGCCTGATCCTGTGCCTGTCCACCCTCAGCGCGATCTCGTTCGCGACGCTGCCGATCGACCGGCTGAAGGACGCGGGCGGGCTCTACACCCTCTGCCGCAACCTGGGCGGCGCGTTCGGCCTCGCCTTCATCAACACCGTGCTCCAGTGGCGGGAGAACTTCCACTGGTCGCGGCTGGGCGAGCACCTGAACCACGGCCGGCCGGAGGTGGAGGCGTGGCTCGGCGGCGTCGAACAGCGCATGACCGATCTGGGGCTGCCCGACCCGACGGGCGCGGCGATCAAGCAGCTGCTCCTCCTGTTCCAGCGGGAGGTGACGGTGCTGAGTTACGCCGATTGCCTGGCCCTCCTGGGCGGCATATTCTTCGTGGTGGCGGTCCTGCCGCTGCTGCTGAAACCGGCCCGGGGCGCGGCCGGAGGAGAAGCACATTGAGGCACGACGATCCCGTTTCCGCCAGGGCCCGCAAGGGCCGCCGCCCGGGGCCGGGCCGCCCCGTGGACCTGGCCAAGCGCGAGGCGATCCTCACGTCCACCCGCGAGCTGCTCCAGCAGCGCGGGCCGGCGGTGACGCTGGAGGAGGTGGCGGAGGCCGCCGGCGTCTCGCGCCAGACCATCTACAACAACTGGACCAGCAAGGAGCAGCTGATCGACGAGGTCATCGGCAGCTGCGTCGACGAGCTGATGACCCCCCTGCGCACGGCGGCGGAAGACGCCAGCGTGGAGGAGACGCTGACGGCGCTGGCCACCGCCTACCTCAACATGCTCATCAACGCGGCCACCCATGCGCTGCTGCGGGTGGTGCTGTCGAGCCGCGAGCAGTATGGCCCGTCCTTCTACGCTGCCGGGCCGCGCCGCACCCAGCGGTATCTGGCGGACTATTTGCGCCGCCAGGCCGCGCGGGGCGTTCTGGAGATGGAGGACCCCGACCTCGCCGCCGAGCATTTCATCGGCATGCTCAAGGGCAACTATTTTCTGAAGGTGATGCTGCATGGCCCGAACGCCATCGAACCGGAGGGGCATATGCAGCGTATCACGACGAGCGTCGCCACCTTCTTGCGTGCCTACGGACGCCGCCGGTAAAAGAGACCGGCGGCGCAACGGTGTGGCGGAGACCCGGGGTCCTGCCCGTGTCGGGCGCGACGCAGCGGAACGTTAGGGAGCGCGGCGTGGGTGCCATCTCAACCGACCAGGCCTACCGCCAATACCTGATCCGGGCGACGCTGGCCGAAGGGCAGGGCCGTCTGGACGAGGCGATTCAGGCGCTGGAAATCGCGACGGCGCTGGAGGAGAAGCGGCCGGAGGCCTGGCACCATCTTGCCCGGCTGCTGGCGCTGGACCCGGCCCGCCGCGGCGAGGCCGAGGAGGCGCGCGCGCGGGCGGACGGCCTGCGCCGCCTCAACCCGCCGCCGGGGCGCCCCGGCCAGACCGGAGGCGCGCCGCTGTCGGGGGAAGGCTCCCGGTCCCTTTCGGAGTCCCTTTCCCTGCCGCCCCACGCGCTGGGGCCGACCATGGCCGACGAGCACGCCGAGGCCGCCTGGCTGGAGCGGGCCGGGCGGTATCTGGACGCCTGCGCGGTGTGGGAGCGGATCATCGCCGCCCACCCGGACGACGCCGAGGCCTGGGTGAACCTGGGCCGCCTGCTCGCCGACCATCTGGCCCGGGACGAGGACGCGGAGGCGGTGCTGCGCCGCGCCGTCGCCATCGACGACCAGAGCGAGGTGGCCTGGGCCTATCTCGGCCGGGTGATCCACGACCGGGAAGGCGACCTGGACGAGGCGGAGGAGGCGCTGACCCAGGCGCTCATGCTGGACTGGAACTACGCCACCGCCTGGGCCTGGAAGGCGCGGGTGCTGCACACGGCGGGCGAGCGCCTCGAGGAGGCGGAGGAGGGCTACCGGCGCGCCATCGCGCTCAGCCGCAGCTACCCGTGGGCCTGGGCGCAACTGGGCCTGCTCTATCAGGAGGAGCTGGGCCGCTTCCGCGACGCCGAGCACGCCTACCGCAAGGCGGTGGAGGAAAACCCGGACTATGCCTGGGCCTGGGGCCAGCTCGGCCAGTTGCTCGGCACCGAGCTGAAGCGCCCGGCGGAGGCCGAGGCGGCGCTGCGCCGGGCCCTCGAACTGGACCCGGAGGACGACTGGGACTGGGCCCAGCTGGGCGAGCTGCTCTCCCACCAGCCGGGCCGGGAGGAGGAGGCGGACGCGGCCTTCCGCAACGCCATCGACCGCGCGCCCGACTATGCCTGGGCGCTGGCCCACTACGGGCGGTTCCTCGCCGACTCCATGGACGCGCCGGAGGAGGCGGAGGCCCTGTTCGAGCGGGCGCTGGCGGCCCGCCCCGGCTACTGGTGGGCCGAGGGCCAGCTGGCCCATGTGCGGCACCTGAAGCTGGACAAGCTGGCAGAGGCCGAGGCGGGCTACCGGCGGATGCTGGAGGGCGAGCCGGACAACGCCTGGGCCTGGGCGCAACTGGGCCATCTGCTCGCCTTCAAGATGCAGCGCCCGGCCGAGGGCGCGCGCGCGTTCCAGGAGGCGCTGCGGATCAACCCGGACTACGAATGGGCCTGGGCCCATCTGGGGCAGGTCTACCACGAATGGCTGGGCCAGCCGCGCGAGGCGGAGGCCGCCTACCGGCGCGCGCTGAATCTGGCGCCGCAGGAGCCGTGGAACTGGAGCCAGCTGGGCGCGCTCATCGCCCAGACGGATCTCGCCCGCGCGGATGAGGCCGAGTCGGCCTTCCGGGAGGCGTTGCGCCTGAAGCCCGACTACCGCTGGGCGTGGAGCGAGCTGGGCCGCCTGCTGGCCCAGGTGCCGGGCCGCGCGGCGGAGGCGGAGGCCGCCTTCCGCCGGGCGCTGGAGCTGGACCCGGACCATGCCTGGACCTGGGCGCAGCTGGGGATGCTGCTCTACCCGGCCATGCAGCAGCCCGAGTCCGCCGTGGCGGCGTTGCGGGAGGCGCTGGCGCGGGAGCCGAACACCGCCTGGCTGTGGCAGCGCCTAGCAGAAGTGTTAGCCGACGGGCTGAGCCTGACGGCGGAGGCGGAGCTGGCGCTGCGGCAGGCAGTGGCGCTGGCCCCGGATGACCATGAGGTGTGGCACCAGCTCGGCGTGCTGCTGGAGACCAGGCTGCACCGCACGGATGCCGCGCGGGAGGCCTACGAGCGTGCCTTTTCGCTGAATCCGGCCTGTCCGACCATCCGGGGCGACCTGGAGCGGCTGCGTCAGGGCGGAGAGTCGGGGCCGGACGCCACGTCGTCCTGTCACGGCGTGTAAAGACCCGGTAAAAATTGCGCTCAGGGCGGCGGCAATTCTGACTGCGCGCCCTTGCGAGCGCAGGAGATTCAGTCTATTCCCACGGCCGTTTGGGCATTCGTTTCGTGTGTCCTGCGACTTTTGAATGGCAGTCACGATAGAGACGTTCATGGCACGCAAAAAAATTGCGCTGATCGGCAGCGGGATGATCGGGGGAACGCTTGCCCACCTGATCGGCCTGAAAGAACTTGGCGACGTGGTGCTGTTCGACATCGCCGAGGGGCTGCCGCAGGGCAAGGCGCTGGACATCGCCGAATCCTCGCCGGTTGACGGGTTCGATGTCCGCCTGCGCGGTGCCAACGACTACAAGGCCATCAAGGGCGCGGACGTGTGCATCGTCACCGCGGGCGTGCCGCGCAAGCCGGGCATGAGCCGCGACGACCTGCTCGGCATCAACCTGAAGGTGATGAAGTCGGTGGGCGAGGGCATCCGCCGCTACGCCCCGAAGGCGTTCGTCATCTGCATCACCAATCCGCTCGATGCCATGGTGTGGGCGCTGCGCGAGTTCTCCGGCCTGCCGCACAGCAAGGTGGTGGGCATGGCCGGCGTGCTGGACTCCGCCCGCTTCCGCTACTTCCTGGCCGAGGAGTTCAATGTCTCCGTTGAGGACGTGACGGCCTTCGTTCTGGGCGGCCACGGCGACACCATGGTGCCGCTGACCCGCTACTCGACCGTTGCCGGCATCCCCGTGCCCGATCTGGTCAAGATGGGCTGGACCACGCAGGAGCGGCTGAACCAGATCGTGCAGCGCACCCGCGACGGCGGCGCCGAGATCGTCGGCCTGCTCAAGACCGGTTCGGCCTACTACGCTCCGGCCGCCGCGGCCGTGCAGATGGCCGAGAGCTACCTGAAGGACAAGAAGCGCCTGCTGCCCTGCGCCGCCTATGTTGACGGCGCCTACGGGCTTGACGGGCTCTATGTCGGCGTTCCGGTCGTCATCGGCGAAGGCGGTGTTGAACGGATCGTCGAGATCGACCTGAAGGCTGCGGAACGCAAGATGTTCCAGAACTCGGTCAATGCGGTGCGCGGCCTCGTCGATGCGTGCAAGCAGATCGATCCCACCCTGGCTGGCTCCGCCGCTCCGCGCGCGAAGGTTGGCCGTCCCGCCAAGGCTGCTTCGGTCCCGGCTCCGGCCGCTCCGAAGAAGCGTGGCCGTCCCAAGAAGAAAGCGTAAGCGACGATGAACATTCACGAGTATCAGGCGAAGGAACTGCTCGCCAAGTTCGGCGTGCCCGTTCCGGCAGGCTATGCTGCCTTTACTGCTGATGAAGCCGCCGCAGCTGCGGAAAAGTTGCCCGGACCCATTTACGTGGTCAAGGCGCAGATCCACGCGGGTGGTCGCGGCAAGGGCAAGTTCGTGGGCGCTGCCCCGGACGCGAAGGGCGGTGTGCGTCTCGCCCGCTCCATCGACGAAGTGCGCCAGCACGCGTCGGAAATGCTGGGCAAGACCCTGGTGACCGTCCAGACCGGCCCGGCCGGCAAGGAAGTGGGCCGCGTCTACATCACCGACGGCGTGGACATCGCCAAGGAACTCTACCTCTCCATGCTGGTTGACCGTGGCACCGGCCACATCGCCATCATCGCCTCGACCGAAGGCGGCATGGACATCGAAGAGGTGGCCGAGAAGACCCCGGAGAAGATCGTCACTGTCGACATCGACCCGGTGATGGGCCTGTCGGGCTTCCACGCCCGCAAGGTGGCCTTCGCGCTGGGCCTGAGCGGCGACCTGTTCAAGCAGGGCGTGGACGTGGTGACGAAGCTCTACAACGCTTTCGTTGCCTGCGACTGCTCGCTGCTCGAAATCAACCCGCTGGTCATCACCCAGGACAACCAGATCAAGGTCCTGGACGCCAAGATGTCCTTCGACTCGAACGCGCTGTTCCGTCACCCGGACATCCTCGCGCTGCGTGACATCACCGAGGAGGACCCGAAGGAAGTCGAGGCCTCCAAGTTCGACCTGTCCTACATCGCGCTGGACGGCAACATCGGCTGCATGGTCAACGGTGCCGGCCTTGCCATGGCGACCATGGACATCATCAAGCTCTCGGGCGGCGAGCCGGCCAACTTCCTCGACGTGGGCGGCGGCGCTTCCAAGGAGAAGGTGACCGCGGCGTTCAAGATCATTCTGTCCGACCCGCAGGTGAAGGGCATTCTGGTCAACATCTTCGGCGGCATCATGCGCTGCGACATCATCGCCGAGGGCGTGGTGGCAGCGGCCCGCGAAGTCAGCCTTTCCGTGCCGCTCGTGGTGCGTCTGGAAGGCACGAACGTTGAACTCGGCAAGCAGATCATGCGCGATTCCGGCTTGCCCATCATCCCGGCAGACGACCTGGGCGATGCCGCCCAGAAGATCGTGGCAGCAGTTAAGAAGGCGGCGTAACCATGGCAATTCTGATCAACAAAGAGACGAAGGTCATCTGCCAGGGCTTCACCGGCAAGCAGGGCACCTTCCACTCCGAAGCGGCGATTGCCTATGGGACCCGCATGGTCGGCGGCACCGCGCCGGGCAAGGGCGGCACCACCCACCTGGGCCTGCCGGTGTTCGACACCGTGGCCGAGGCCAGGGAAAAGACCGGCGCCGATGCGTCCGTGATCTACGTGCCGCCCGCAGGCGCGGCTGACGCCATCCTCGAAGCCATCGACGCCGAGATCCCCCTGGTGGTCTGCATCACCGAGGGCATCCCCGTGCTCGACATGGTGCGCGTGAAGCGCGCCCTCCAGGGCTCCAAGACCCGCCTGATCGGTCCGAACTGCCCGGGTCTGCTGACCCCCGGCGAGTGCAAGATCGGCATCATGCCGGGCAACATCTTCAAGAAGGGCAAGGTGGGCGTCGTCTCCCGTTCGGGCACGCTGACCTACGAAGCCGTGTTCCAGACCTCGGCGGTCGGCCTCGGCCAGACCACCGCTGTCGGCATCGGCGGCGACCCGGTCAACGGCACCAACTTCGTTGACGTACTGGAGATGTTCCTGGCGGACCCGGAAACCGAGTCCATCATCATGATCGGCGAAATCGGCGGCGACGCCGAGGAGCAGGGCGCGGAGCTGCTGAAGCGCTCGAAGATCAAGAAGCCGACCGTCGGCTTCATCGCGGGCCGCACGGCGCCTCCGGGCCGCCGCATGGGCCACGCCGGCGCCATCGTCTCCGGCGGCAAGGGCAAGGCGGAAGACAAGATCGAGGCCATGCGTTCTGCTGGTATCGTTGTCGCCGACAGCCCGTCGGCTCTGGGCACCACCCTTCTTGAGGTGTTAAAGGGCTAATTGATCGTGTTCCGGCCCCGAGTGGGGGAGTCTCGGGCCGGAACCGCAGGCTTTGGCCGTCCGCGATGCGCCTGTCGGTCGCGGACGGCCCAGGTTTAACGATAGGCTCGTTTTGGCGCGCCGGATGTACGCGCGCCGGACTAAGGAGCAGAGTCGCAATGGGTTACGAAGGCGATCTTCCCCAGGGCATCGAAGGTGCCAGTGCAGCCTTCATCGAAGCGTTGTACGAGAAGTATGCGGCCGACCCGAACGCGGTCGACCCCAGCTGGCAGCGCTACTTCGCTGGTCTGGAAATGGCTGCGGGCGCAACCAAGGCGGGCCCGTCATGGCAGCGCAGCAATTGGCCGTTGCAGCCGAGCGACCCGCTGACGCAGGCTCTCGACCCCACCCAGATGAGCCTTGAGCCGAAGCCGGCCAAGGGCAAGGGCCAGGAGGCCGCCCCGGCCGCCGCGCCGGCCGCCGGCGCCACCGCCGAGGACATCCGCCGCGCCGCCGACGACACGCTGCGCGCGTTCACCTTCATCCGCACCTTCCGCGTGCGCGGCCACCTTGCCGCCAAGCTGGACCCGCTGGGTCTGGAGAAGCGCGCGGAGCATCCCGAATTGCAGCCGGCCTTCCACGGCTTCGGCCCCAACGATCTGGACCGCCCGATCTACCTCGGCGGCCTCCTCGGCCTGCAGATGGCCACCATCCGTCAGGTGCATGAGACCCTGTGCCGCAACTACTGCGGCAACATCGCGGTCGAGTACATGCACATCAACGACATCGAGGAGCGCCGCTGGATCCAGGAGCGCATCGAGGGCCCCGAGAAGGACGTCTACTTCACCAAGGAAGGCAAGCTCGCCATCCTCAACAAGCTGATCGAGGCCGAAAGCTTCGAGAAGTTCCTCGCCCGCAAGTACGTGGGCACCAAGCGGTTCGGCCTGGACGGCGGCGAAGCCATGATCCCGGCGCTGGAAGCCGTCATCAAGGTGGGCGGCGCCCTCGGCGTCGAGGAGATCGTGATCGGCATGCCGCACCGCGGCCGCCTGAACGTGCTCACCAACGTGATGCAGAAGCCGTTCCGCCAGCTGTTCCATGAATTCGCCGGCGGCTCGTCCCAGCCGGACGAAGTGGGCGGCTCGGGCGACGTGAAGTACCACCTCGGCACCTCCACCGACCGCGGCTTCGACGGCAACATGGTGCACCTGTCGCTGACGCCGAACCCGTCGCACCTGGAGACGGTCAACCCGGTGGTGCTGGGCCGCGTGCGCGCCAAGCAGACCCAGCGCGGCGACAAGGAGCGCACCAAGGTGCTCCCGCTGCTGCTGCACGGCGACGCCGCCTTCGCCGGCCAGGGCGTGGTGGCCGAGTGCTTCGCCATGTCCGGCGTGCCGGGCTACAACACCGGCGGCACCATCCACTTCATCGTGAACAACCAGGTGGGCTTCACCACCTCGCCGAAGTTCGCGCGCTCCTCGCCCTATCCGTCGGACGTGGCGAAGATGGTGCAGGCGCCGATCTTCCACGTGAACGGCGATGATCCCGAGGCCGTGGTGTTCGCCACCAAGCTGGCCACCGAGTTCCGCCAGACCTTCAAGCGCGACGTCGTCATCGACATGTGGTGCTACCGCCGCTTCGGCCACAACGAGGCCGACGAGCCGGGCTTCACCCAGCCGAAGATGTACGCGGCCATCAAGAGCCATCCGTTCGTCTCGGCCATCTACGCCGAGAAGCTGAAGGCCGAGGGCGTGGTCACCGACGAACAGGTCAAGCAGATGGAAGACACCTACGTCTCCCGTCTGGAGGACGAGTTCGAGGCCTCCAAGGGCTACAAGCCCAACAAGGCCGACTGGTTCGAGGGCCGCTGGTCGGGCCTGCACCGCCCGGTCGAGGGCGTGAACGGCCGTCGCGGCGCCGACACCGGCGTGTCGGCCGAGGCGATCAACGCCGTCGGGCAGGTGATGACCACATGGCCGGAGTCCTTCAAGATCCACCGCACCCTCGAGCGCGTGATCAAGGCCCGCGCCGAGGCGCTCAAGTCCGGCGACGGCATCGACTGGGCCACCGCCGAGCAGCTCGCCTTCGGCACCCTGCTGAAGGAAGGCTTCGGCGTGCGCCTGTCGGGCCAGGACGTGGGCCGCGGCACCTTCTCGCACCGTCACGCGGTCTTCACCGACCAGGAGACGGAAGAGAAGTACATCCCGCTGCTCCAGATCAGCCCGAACTACGAAGTCTATGAGTCCATCCTCTCCGAGTATGGCGTCATGGGTTACGAGTACGGCTTCTCGCTGGCCGAGCCCAACTGGCTGACCCTGTGGGAAGCCCAGTTCGGCGACTTCGCCAACGGCGCGCAGATCATCATCGACCAGTATCTGTCGTCGTCGGAAGTGAAGTGGCTGCGCGCCTCCGGCCTCGTGCTGCTGCTGCCGCACGGCTACGAGGGCCAGGGCCCCGAGCACTCCTCCGCCCGCCTGGAGCGCTACCTCCAGCTGTGCGCCGAGGACAACATGCAGGTGGCCAACTGCACCACGCCGGCCAACTACTTCCACATCCTGCGCCGCCAGCTGCACCGCGCCTTCCGCAAGCCGCTGGTGATCATGACGCCCAAGTCGCTGCTGCGTCACAAGAAGGCGGTCTCGCGCCTCGAGGACTTCCTCGAGGGCAGCCAGTTCCACCGCGTGCTGCGCGACGATGCGGAAACCGGCCGCCAGTCCGAGCTGAAGCTGCGGCCGGATGAGCAGATCACCAGGCTCGTCCTCTGCACCGGCAAGGTCTACTACGACCTGCTCGAGGAGCGCGACCGCCGCGGCCAGGACGACACCTATCTCCTGCGTGTCGAGCAGCTCTATCCGTTCCCGGCACAGGCGATCGCCAAGATCGTCTCCCGCTTCCCGAACCTCAAGACCGTGGTCTGGGCGCAGGAAGAGCCGAAGAACATGGGCGCGTGGAGCTTCATCAATCCGCTGATCGAGGAAGTGCTGGTCGAGTGCGGCACCAAGCCGACCCGGCCCGTCTACGCCGGCCGCGCGGCTGCGGCGGCAACCGCGACCGGCTTTGCGAAACGTCACGCCGAGGAACAGGCCCGCCTGGTGGCCGACGCCCTCGACGCTTAATCTGGTATAGGAGCGAGTACATCATGGCCACGGACGTCAAGATCCCGGCGCTCGGCGAATCCATCACTGAGGCGACAATCGCCGAATGGCTGAAGAAGCCCGGCGATTACGTGAACCAGGACGAACCCATTGCCAGCCTGGAGACCGACAAGGTCGCCGTCGAGCTGCCGGCCCCGGTCGCCGGCGTGCTGACCGCGATCTCGCAGGAAGCCGGCGCAACCGTCCAGGTGGGCGCGATCGTCGCCCAGATCGACGAAACCGCCACCGCTGGCGCCGCTGCCCCGGCTCCGGCCGCCGCCCCGAAGGCCGAAGCGGCGCCCGCTCCGGCCCAGACGGCCGCTCCGGCTCCGGCCGCGGCGCCCGCCCCGGCCGCCGCTCCCGCCGCGCAGCCGGCCGCGGAGCTGGTTGCCATCGCTCCGGCGGTGCGCAAGATCCTCGAGGACTACAACCTTGATCCGGCGTCCATTTCCGGCACCGGCAAGGACGGCCGCCTCACCAAGGAAGACGTGCTGAAGGCGATCGAAAACGGCACCGCCCGTCAGCGCGCCGCCGCCGGCGCCGCCCCGGCCGCTGCCGCTGCGCCGGCCGCCGCCGAGCGCGTCGAGGAACGGGTCAAGATGACCCGCCTGCGCCAGACCATCGCCCGCCGCCTCAAGGAAGCCCAGAACACCGCCGCCATGCTGACCACGTTCAACGACGTGGACATGTCGGCCGTGATCGAGGCCCGCGCCAAGTACAAGGACCTGTTCGAGAAGAAGCACAACATCCGCCTCGGCTTCATGGGCTTCTTCACCAAGGCCGTGACCCTGGCGCTGAAGGAAGTGCCGGCGGTCAACGCCTCCATCGAAGGTGACGAGATCGTCTACCGCAACTACGCGGACATCGGCATCGCCGTCTCCGCCCCGAACGGCCTCGTCGTCCCCATCCTGCGCAACGCCGACAAGCTGTCGTTCGCCGAGGTGGAAAAGGGCATCGCCGACTTCGGCAAGCGCGCCAAGACCGGCCAGCTCAAGCTGGAGGAACTCCAGGGCGGCACCTTCACCATCACCAACGGCGGCGTGTTCGGCTCCATGCTGTCCACCCCGATCCTGTCGCCGCCGCAGTCCGGCATCCTCGGTATGCACCGCATCGAGGAACGCCCGGTCGTCCGCGACGGCCAGATCGTCATCCGCCCGATGATGTACCTGGCGCTGTCCTACGACCACCGCATCATCGACGGCCGCGAAGCCGTCACCTTCCTCGTGCGCGTCAAGGAAGCCATCGAAGATCCGACCCGCCTGCTGCTGGACATGTAAGCCAGCACAGACCCAAAGGGTTCGCAAGAAAACGGCTCCGGTGCCAACCGGGGCCGTTTTTGTCTTGCCGGGGGATTTTTTTTGACAGGGAAAAAGGAGGAAAGGGGGTCTTGGACCCCCTTTCGATCCCCCGTTCGTTATCGGGCCGCGTCTCCCGCGCCTTCTGAAGGGGCGGGGACAGGGCAGGGGCGCACCCGGCATTTGCGGGTGCGAAGGCTGGATGGGAGCGGCGCAGCCGCTCCTTAAAATCATTCAAGGTATGTGGGGCAGGGGGAGTAGGGCGCAGCCGGAGAAAACCCGGGCTTGCCAGAGAGGCGCATAGCTGGATGCCGTGCGCGTCCCTGAAAACGAAAGGGAGGTTGCCAGGAGGGTCCGAGACCCTCCTGGCGAAAAACACTCAAATCTCGACAGAAGTCCCGAAGAGACGCCCCGAAACAGACGTCCGGGGCAATTCCTCTCAGGCGGCGGTGCGGCGGCGGCGCAGGGCGGCGATGCCGATGAGGCCGGCGCCGAGGAGGCCGAGGGCGGCCGGCTCGGGCACTTCCTGGACCGGGGGCGGCACCGGCGTGCCGCTGGTGCGGTTGTAGAAGCCGAGGGTGTGGTTGTCGGATTCGTAGCCCGCGTTGCCCGGTCCCTGGCTGAAGACCACGCGATCGAACACGGTGCCTTCCGGGGCGAAGAAGTTCAGGAAGACATAGGGCTCGTGATCGTTGTCTCCCTCGTACTCGCCCGGGCCGGGGTGGCCCCAGTATTCGGGCTTGCCGGTGAGCAGGGCTTCCACGTTGCCCTGGTTGAATTCGAACAGCATCTCATCGCCGTTCCAGAAGGAGACGTAGTTCTCCGAGTCGAGCGCGGAGAGCCAGTAACCGAAGTAATTGACGCCCTTGGCGTCGGTCCCGGTGGTGATGATGTCGATCGTGTAGGAGGTGGTGAGGCCCAGGCCCGCGACAGCGTAATCCGTGCCATTCGCGCCGCCGTACTTGTTGGCATTGCGAATCATCACGTTGTTGTAATCGAGGAAAATCGTCACGCCGTCGTGGGTGAACGTCGAGGTGAAGTTGGTCTGCCCGGCCTTGCCGTCGAAGGTTTCGATGCCGAGGTAGTCGAAGCCGGCCGAGCTCGTGGTTTCGCCCGCTGCTTCGTAGGTCACCAAGAAAGGTGCCGCCGCGGCAGGAGTTGCGATCGAAGCGATGGAAGCGAGGGCCGCAACCGCTGCGAGAGAGGTGATGCTGCGCATGAATTTCACTTTCCTGGCAGTTCGATATCCGTTTGTTTGGAACTCCTCCAAGCAACGGCCGTGCCAGTTGCGTAACAGTATGAAAATGTGACTGTTTTCATTGTCGACGAGAAATATTTATCAGCAACTTCGTAAGAATTTCCGACGAAACGTCGCCGTGCCGCTGACCTGCGCCTTTTGGCCCTTTTGGGGGCTTTTGCGGGCCGTGTGCGTTCCGGATGTGCCGAATGCGGCAAAGTCGTTTGCCGTTGCGGGGCATTGCGTTAGAACGGGCGTGGGATCGGGATTCCCGACCTGCGCGAAGCGGAGCGGCTGGCGGCCGGTGACCTGGCAAGGCCGGATCGTGCCCCCTTCAACAGGATGGCGAGGCGGTGTACTACCGCCGGGATTCCGGCGTTTCATCGGCTGAGTGAGGACAGACATGGCGTACGACTTTGACGTGGTGGTAATTGGCGCGGGGCCGGGCGGCTATGTGGCCGCGATCCGGGCGGCGCAGAACGGCCTGAAGGTGGCCTGCATCGAGAAGCGCGGCACGCTCGGCGGCACCTGCCTCAACGTGGGCTGCATCCCGTCAAAGGCCCTGCTGCACGCCTCCGAAAAGTATGAGGAAGTGACCAGCGGTCAGCTCAAGACCTACGGCATCAGCATCAAGGACGTGAAGTTCGACCTTGAGGACATGATGTCCGACAAGAACGAGACCGTGAAGCAGTTGACCGGCGGCATCGAGTTCCTGTTCAAGAAGAACAAGGTGGAATGGATCAAGGGCTACGGCCGCTTCCAGGACGCCCACACCCTCGAGGTGGAGGCGGAGGACGGCTCGAAGCGCACCGTCACCACCCGCAACACCATCATCGCCACCGGCTCGGACGTGGTCAGCCTGCCGGGCGTGGCGATTGACGGCGAGATCGTCGTCAGCTCGGATCAGGCCATCGCCCTGCCGAAGGTGCCGGAGCATCTGGTGGTCATCGGCGGCGGCGTCATCGGCCTGGAGCTGGGTTCGGTGTGGCGCCGCCTCGGCGCCAAGGTGACCGTGGTCGAGTACCTCGACCGCATCCTGCCGACCATGGACGGCGAGGTCTCCAAGGAGATGGGCCGCATCCTCAAGAAGCAGGGCATGGACATCAAGACCGCGACCAAGGTCGTGGCGGTCGAGGTGGACAACAAGGGCAAGAAGCGCGGCGCGGTCGTGCGCGTGGAGCCCGCCCAGGGCGGCGCGGCCGAGGAGATCAAGTGCGACGTGGTGCTGATGGCGATCGGCCGCCGTCCGTTCCTCGACGGCCTGAACCTGGACAAGGTGGGCGTTGCCGTTGACGAGCGCGGCCGGGTGAAGGTGAACCACGACTTCTCCACCAGCGTGCCGGGCATCTACGCCATCGGCGACGCGATCCCGGGGCCGATGCTCGCCCACAAGGCCGAGGACGAAGGCGTGGCCTGCGCCGACAACATCGCCGGCCTCAACGGCATCGTGAACCACGACGTGATTCCGTCGGTGGTCTACACCATGCCGGAAGTGGCCTCCGTCGGTAAGACCGAGGAGGAGCTGAAGGCGGCGGGCGTGAAGTACAAGGCGGGCAAGTTCCCGTTCCTCGCCAACAGCCGCGCCAAGGCCAACCACGACACCCAGGGCTTCGTGAAGGTGCTGGCGGACGCCGCCACCGACCGGGTGCTGGGCGTGCACATCATCGGCTCGCTGGCGGGCACCATGATCGCCCAGGCAGCGCAGGCGATGGAGTTCGGCGCGTCGTCCGAGGATATCGCGCTGACCTGCCACGCGCACCCGACTCACTCGGAGGCGATGAAGGAGGCCGCCATGGCCGCCTACGCCAAGCCGATCCACATCTGAGACCGGACAGAACAGCGGCGACGCGGGGGCGGCATCCGCCCGCGCGTCGACCGGAACGCGAAGCCCCGGCCGGAGCCCTCCGGCCGGGGCTTTTCTTTTGGCGCACCGTCGTTTCGGCTCGCTTACAGTAATCGACAAAATCAATAAATCGATATTTCCACTGAGGGGCAAGATCGCAATTTTGAGCCAAACATGTGAAAAGTCACAAAAAATAGGGCGTTATCGAGGTTGTCTTTCACAGTAATCAGAATAATTCCTGCCAAGTAGGGTTGCGCTGGTGCTTCAAAAATCGATATGTTCGATTTGTAACCCGTGAGCGCAGCGTGCCGGCCCCGGCTGGCGAGAAAAACAAAGTCCGATTGTTGGGAGATACCCCCGTGTCAGAGAAACAGACTTGCCCCTATGCGTCGATGGCACCATCCACCACAGCCGCTGGCGCACCCGCCGTCAGCGACCGCAATTCGCTGACCCTCGGGGCAGACGGGCCGATCCTGCTGCATGACGTGCACCTGATCGAGCAGCTCGCCCACTTCAACCGCGAGAAGGTGATCGAACGCCAGCCGCACGCCAAGGGCTCGGGCGCGTTCGGCATCTTCGAGACCACCGAGGACGTGTCCGCCTACACCAAGGCGGCGCTGTTCCAGAAGGGCGTGACCACCGAGCTGCTGCTGCGCTTCTCCACCGTCGCCGGGGAGCAGGGCAGCCCCGATACCTGGCGCGACGTGCGCGGCTTCTCGATCAAGTTCTACACCAGCCAGGGCAACTACGATCTGGTCGGCAACAACACGCCGGTGTTCTTCGTGCGCGATCCGATGAAGTTCCCCCACTTCATCCGCAGCCAGAAGCGCCTGCCGGACCGCGGCCTGCGCGACAACCACATGCAGTGGGACTTCTGGACCAACAACCCGGAATCCGCGCACCAGGTGACCTACCTGATGGGCCGGCGCGGCCTGCCGCGCACCTGGCGGCACATGAACGGCTACGGCTCGCACACCTACATGTGGGTGAACGCGCAGGGCGAGAAGTTCTGGGTGAAGTACCACTTCCACTCCCAGCAGGGGCTGGAATTCTTCTCCAACGCCGAGGCGGCGAAGATGTCGGGCGAAGACGCGGACTTCCACCGCCGCGACCTGTTCGAGGCGATCGAGCGCGGCGCCTACCCCAGGTGGACGCTCTCGGTGCAGGTGATGCCCTATGACGTGGCCAAGACCTACCGCATCAACCCGTTCGATCTCACCAAGACCTGGCCGAAGAAGGACTTCCCGCTGATCAAGGTCGGCGTCATGACCCTGAACCGCAACCCGGAGAACTTCTTCGCCCAGATCGAACAGGCGGCGTTCTCGCCGGGCAATGTGGTGCCGGGCATCGGCCTGTCGCCGGACCGGATGCTGCTGGCCCGCTCGTTCGCCTACGCGGACGCCCAGCGCAACCGCATCGGCGCCAACTTCCACCAGCTGCCGGTCAACCAGCCCAGGTGCCCGGTGAACACCTACATGTTCGACGGCCCCATGGCCTACCACCACACCGGCAGCGCACCGGTCTACACCACCAACAGCGGCGGCCGCCCGTGGTCCGACCAGACCGGCCCGGTGGACAACGGCTGGGAGGCGGACGGCACCATGGTGCGCATGGCCTACACCCTGCGCGAGGGCGATGACGACTTCTCGCAGGCCGGAATCCTCGTCCGCGAGGTATTCTCCGACGCCGAGCGCGACGATCTGGTGGAGACGGTGGTCGGCTCCCTCGCCGGCGTGCGCGAGCCCGTGCTCTCCCGCGTGTTCCAGTACTGGAAGAATATCGATGCGGACGTCGGCGCCCGCATCGAGGCCGCAGCGAAGGCGCGAAGCGCCTGACCCCCCGGCCCGTTGTGTTGCGTGAAGTTGCGTTTGTTGCGTCCGCGTATTGTTCGTGTCGTGGTGCGTATGCGTTGCGTTGCGTGACGTTGCGTCAGGCGTAACAGGAAAGGCCCCGGCCGGACTGCTCCCGCCGGGGGCTCTTGTTTTCCGGGGGACGTGATTTTTCATTCGCAGGAGGGTCGCGGACCCTCCTGCACCTCCCTTTTTTCAATAGGGACGTGCGTGTGAGAGCGGGCGCGGCCCTTTTCTTCGGCTGATTTATTGGGTCGTGCGGGTGGGGACGGGTGCGGCCCTTTTCTTCAGGCCGAAGTATTGGGCCATGCGGGCAGGGACGGGCGCGGCCCTGTCAAACGAATGGGAGCGCGAGGGTCCGCGACCCTCGCATTCTATTCTTCAAAATCCTGCCCGTCACATGCAGGGTCAGAGGCTCGTTTCGTACCAGATGAGGAGGCCGATGATGATCGCCGCTGCAAAGGCCAGCAGGCCGATGAGCTTCTTGTCCTGTGCGAGGCTGGGTTTGGCTTTCTTCTTCGACATGCCTACAGGCTAGCGCGGCGATCGTTTCGGTCAAGTCTCGGCGGGGTCGGAGGCCGTGGCGGGCTGGGGCGCGGGCAGCCAGTCCGGCCAGGTGACCTCCACGGCCGCGCCGCCCAGGGTGAGGGGCGCGCCCGCCTCCACATGCTCCAGGCGCAGGAAGGCCAGCCCCAGCGTGCCGTGGTGGCTGCGCAGCTCGCCCGCCTCCTTGCCGTCGGCGGTGAGGAGGGACGTGTCCGCGCCCGTCGCCGGGGCGGCGAGGCGGACCGGGAGCAGCCGCTTGCGCACCTTGGCGCGATGGTACATGCGGGCGGTGTTCTCCTGCCCCACGTAGCAGCCCTTGCGGAAATCGACGCCGTTGAGTTCGGCGGCGTTGGTCTCCAGCCACAGCATCCGGTCGACGGCGATGTCGCGGCTGCCGTCCGGGATGCCGTGCTCCAGCCGGTGGCGGTCGTAGTCCTCGGGCGTGGCCGTTGCCGCGAGGCCGGGGGCGGCGATCCAGCGCCAGCCGAGCGCGGCAAGGCGTGGGTCGGCGGCGGCGCCCGCGGGCGCGGGGCCGTCGCCCCAGGCGGCATGGACCGCCAGGTCCGGGCGGGGCGTGATCTCGACCCTGGCGCGCAGGCGGTACAGGGAGAGGCGCTTCGCCAGCGGCTCCAGGCGGTCGGCTTCCGTGTCCAGCAGGAAGCCGTCTCCCTCCGGGTGCGCGAAGATCAGGAAATCGAACAGGTACTTGCCCTGCGGGGACAGCAGCCCCGCCCACACCGGCGCACCCGGGGCAACCCGGGTGACGTCGTTGGTGACAAGGCCTTGCAGGAAGCCGGTTGCGTCCGGTCCCCGGACTTCGAGGACGGCGCGGGCGGGAAGGGACGTGAGATGCGTGGTCATGTCCCCAAGGTAATGGCTGTGCTGCCCCGCTCAAGAGGCGATGGCGGGTTCCGGGGCGCGATCGGCGATGCGATCAGGGCGCGATCAGGGCGCGATCAGCGGTCCTTGCGGCGACCGCGGCGCCCGCCCAGGAGGGCGAGACCGGCCAGACCGCCCAGCGCCACGCCCAGCGTGCCCGGCTCCGGCACCTTGACCGGCGGCTTCGGCGGCGGAGGCAGCGGTGGGGGCAGTTCGCTGTTGGGCGGCGTGTCGCCGCCCGGCGGGTTGCCACCCGGAGGATTACCGCCCGGCGTGTCGTCGCCCGGAGGATTGCCGCCCGGCGGGGGATCATACGGCACGGTCTCGTTGCTGCCGCCACCGCCGCTGCCACCGCCGCCGCCGATGCCGCCGGGCATCATCGGCACGGTGGGGCCCACATTGCCGGGGCCGGACGACTGCGGCCGGCCCGGCGCCAGCGCGGTCAGCGGCGACAGGGCCGGGCTCTGCATCGGGCTGATGTCGGGAAACACCGAGGCCAACGCTTCCTTGCCTGCGCCGGGCTCGATCAGATCCTTGAGGTTGGTCGGCAGCCCGGCCAGGTCTTCCGGGTTGCTGCCCGCGCCGGGGCAGGCATCGGGAATCACGAGCGGCTTGGCCGCCACGGTGGTGACCTTCGGCTTGGGCTTGGGGCGCGGCTTCGGCTTGGCCTGCGCCACGGCAGCGCCCTCGGCCGGTTGCGGCAGGGGCTGGGCCGGCGTGGAGACGGGGGCCTTCTTCGCGGCCACCTTCTTCACAACCGGTTTCTTCACAACCTTCTTGTCGGGCTGGGGAATGACAATCGGGTCGCAGTCCTCAGCCGAAAGAAGGGTCTGCGGCGGCGTCGCGGCCACGGCGGTCGAGGCGCCGACCATCAGCGCGACCATTGCCGATGCCGCGCCAAAGGCCCGATGGCGCAACAGCCTGCTTCCGCGGGATATGGTCCTGCTCTGCGATAGGTTGCGGGACACCCTCGATCACTCCCAGGTTCCGGTCACGATACGTCTGGCGGACCGCGGTTCTGTCGCTGCCGGCAGTCGCGGGATAGCGGAAATGGTTCCGCGTGCGTACCGTGCCCTTAATACCAGCGAACGCTTAATATGCAATTTCTTACAGAACGCAACCCCAGGTTCGGCATAGGTCGCCGATCCGCACGCAAATTTTGCGGACTAATCATGAATATTTCATTAAAATAATTGGTAAATATATTCAGTGAATAGCCAGACTAATGCTTTGGCGGGTCAGCAGATCCGGTTTGACACCATCGACCGTCAGCACGCGAATTTCGCGGATGCGGCAGCCGGGGGTGCGCTGGAGCTGCTCCACATAGGCATGGAGCACGGGAAATTCGGGTGCCAGATCCAGCTCCTGGCCGTAGAGGGTCTTGACGACGCCGGGCGCGTCGTCGGTCTCGATGTCGATTTCGGCCGATGTCAGCCGGTAGCCGCGATACCACAGGTGCGACTGATATTCGCGGGGCAGCCGGTTGAAGGGGAGCAGCAGCTCGTCCAGCGGGAAGGTTTTGTGCGCGTCGGCCATCGGACTCCAGCCCTTTCCAAACGCCCCCCGTGGTCTCTATAAGTCCCCGCGCCATGAGGTACGGGAAGATGGTAAACAACCCGTTAATCATTTCGGGGCGGAGCAATCACGGTCACGGCCAGGGACGTGCCGGGTTCGAGAGGCAGGCGACATGGATCTGGCGTGGCTGGCGACCTGGTATTTCTCGGTAGGGCTGGGCATCGGCATTGCCGCTGCCGCGCCCATCGGCCCGGTGAACATCATCGTCATCCAGCGCAGCCTGCACCGGGGCATGGCCTCGGCGCTGCTGCTGGGGCTGGGGGCGGCGCTGGGCGACGCACTGTTCGCGGCCGGGGCGGGCTTCGGCCTGCGCGCGCTCCAGACGCTCATCAACGACAATCACGACCCGATTCGGGTGGTGGGCGGCCTGGTGATGGCGGGCTTCGGCATCGCGGTGTGGCGCTCGGCCCCCCATCTGAATGATCCGGGCCGCAAGCTGCCCCGCGCCCGGCACATGGCGCTGGCCACCTTCCTGATGACCGTGACCAACCCGGCAACGCTGCTGTGGTTCGCCGCCACCTTCGGCTCCATCGGCTTCAAGAACATCGGCCACGCCAACCAGGAGGCGCTGCTCAACTCCGCCCGGCTGGTGGGGGGGGTGTTCTCGGGGTCCACGCTGTGGTGGGTGGCGGTCTCCGCCACCGCGCGCCGGTTGCGCGGGCGGCTGAGCGACCGGCATCTGGCGGTGTTCAACCACGTCTCGGCCGTGGTGCTGCTGCTGTTCGGGCTGGTCGCGCTGGTGGCGGGGCTGGACTGAGGGCGAAAGCGCCGCTCAGGGCCGCCGGGGCGCGCCGGGGGCAGGGGCCTTCTCCAGCACCGCGTGGCGCATATCCAGCGTCTGCTTTCCGGCCTCCTCGAACATCACCGTCACCCGTGTTCCGATGGCGGACTGCACCTGCCCCAGCCCCCACTCTGGACGGGCGGGCAGAGAGACATACTCTCCTGGAAGGAACCGTGTGATCATCGTAACCCTTGCGCTTGATTGCTTCGTTGCATAGCTGTTCCGGAAGTTGGCCAGACGCATGACCCGCATGCGGGGCTGGGCCCGGGGGGAGATTGCACATGAAGTCTGTGGAATTTGCGAGCCTGCTGTGCTCCCGGCTGTGTCATGATCTGGTGAGCCCGGTGGGGGCGCTGTCCAATGGTGTCGAACTGCTGGCGGACGAAACCGATCCCGAAATGCAGGCCCAGTGCCTGCAACTGCTCGCCGACAGTGTGCAACAGGCCGCCAACCGGCTGAAGTTCTTCCGCCTCGCCTTCGGCGGCGGCGGCAGCTTTTCCGCCCAGGTGGACGTGCGCGAGGCGCAGTCCGCCATTCAGGGCATGTTCCCGGCCGACAAGGTGAAGATCGAATGGATGATCGGCCCGTCGGCGCTGCCCAAGACGGCGATCAAGATCCTGCTGAACCTGGCGCTGATCGCCGGGGACACGCTGCTGCGCGGCGGCGTGCTCCAGGTGGCGGCGGAGCAGACCGGCGACATGCTGGACATCGCCGTGCGCGCCGAGGGGCCGCGCCTGCTGCTGGGCGAGGACCTGCGCCAGGCCCTGAGCGGCCAGGTGCCCGACGGCGAGGTGACGCCGCGCGAGGCGCCCGCGCTGCTGGTCCGCACGCTGCTGGCGGAGGCGGGGGTCTCGTTGCAGGTCTCCGAGCCCGAGCCGGGCGTGCTGCTGCTGGGCGTGAGCTTCCCGGTCTGACCGGCCCGCCTGCCGGGCCCCCGGGTGCCGCCGCGTCCGGGCGGCTGTTGCCAGAAGCGATGATTTAGAGGTTTTTAACCCCGATCCATCAAGGTTACGGCTCCGGCAAGGGGCCGTGTGCCCTCGCCACAGGATTTATGTACTGCGAGAGGCGGATAGCATGGATGATCTGCTCACAGAGTTTCTGACCGAGACCAACGAAAGCCTCGATACCATCGACAACGAACTGGTCCGCCTGGAGCAAAATCCCAACGACAAGGCCGTTCTCGACAATATCTTCCGCCTTGTTCACACCATCAAGGGCACCTGCGGCTTCCTCGGCCTGCCCCGGCTCGAGTCGGTGGCGCACGCGGCGGAGAACGTGCTGGGCAATTTCCGCGACGGCAAGCTGACGGTGAACTCCGAGCTGGTGTCGCTGATTCTCCAGGCGCTGGACGCCATCAAGGTGATCCTGCGCGGCCTTGAGGAAACCGGGGCCGAGCCCGAGGGCGATGACTCCATGCTCATCGCCATGCTGGACGAGGCGGCCGCCGGCAAGCTGTCGTCTGCGCCTGCGCCCGTGCCGGTGGCCGATGCGGACGCCGCCCGCGCCGAAACCGAGAAGCTGCTGGGCCGCGCCCTGAAGCCGGGCGAGGTCTCGCTGGAGGAACTGGAAGCGGCCTTCGCCGCCGCGCCGGGCCCGGACGACGAGCCCGAGCCGGCCCAGTCCCAGTCCCAGACCCAGTCCCAGCCCGAGCCCCAGCCCGCTGCGGCGGAGACCAGGGCGCCCAAGGCCGAGGCGGCCAAGGCGGCGGCCCCCGCTGCTGCTGCTGCGGAAGACGCGGGCTCCAAGGCGGCGAACCAGACCATCCGCGTCTCGGTGGACCTGCTGGAGAACCTGATGAATCTGGTCTCCGAGCTGGTGCTCACCCGCAACCAGCTTTTGCAGACCGCGCGCCGCCACGAGAACAACGAATTCACCGTGCCGCTTCAGCGCCTGTCCCAGTGCACCACCGAGTTGCAGGAAGGCGTGATGAAGACGCGCATGCAGCCGGTGGGCAACGCCTGGCAGAAGCTGCCGCGCATCGTGCGCGACCTCAGCCACGAACTGGACAAGAAGATCGAGCTGGAAATGCGCGGCGCCGAGACGGAACTGGACCGTCAGGTGCTGGAGCTGATCAAGGACCCGCTCACCCACATGGTGCGCAACTCGGCGGACCACGGCATCGAATCGCCCGCCGACCGCGTCGCCGCCGGCAAGCCGGAGGTGGGGCACATCCGCCTCAACGCCTATCACGAGGGCGGCCACATCATCATCGAGATCAGCGATGACGGGCGGGGCATCAACGTCGAGAAGATCCGCAAGAAGGTTCTGGAGAACGGCCTTGCCACCGAGGCCGAGCTGGACGGCATGTCCGAAAACCAGATCCAGAAGTTCATCTTCCACCCCGGCCTGTCGACGGCGGAGAAGGTCACCTCGGTTTCGGGACGCGGCGTCGGCATGGACGTGGTGCGCTCCAACATCGAGAAGATCGGCGGCACCGTCGAGCTGGAGTCGAAGTTCGGCAAGGGCACGCGCTTTGCCATCAAGATTCCGCTGACCCTGGCGATCGTCTCCTCGCTGGTGGTGGGCGCGGGCGGCGAGCGCTTCGCCATTCCGCAGATCTCGGTGCTGGAGCTGGTGCGCGTGATGAGCGGCGGCGAGCACGTCATCGAGCACATCAACAACACGCCGGTGCTGCGCCTGCGCAACCGCCTGCTGCCGCTGGTGCGGCTCGACCGGGTGCTGGGCCTCGAAAAGACGTCCGAGGCCGGGGCGGCCAACGATAACGACCAGTGCTTCGTGGTGGTGGCGCAGGTGGGCGCCTTCACCTTCGGCATCGTGGTCGACGAGGTGTTCGACACCGAGGAAATCGTGGTGAAGCCCATGGCGCCGATCCTCAAGGATCTCACCGTCTATTCGGGCAACACCATTCTGGGCGACGGCAGCGTCATCATGATTCTCGATCCCAACGGCATCGCGCGCGCGGCCGCCACGGTGCAGGACAACGAGGGCGCCGAATCGCTGGAGCTCAAGGGCCGCAGCGCGGACGGCGACCAGGAGGCCATGCTGGTGTTCCGCGCCGGCTCGGACAGCCCGAAGGCGGTGCCGCTGTCGCTGGTGGCGCGCCTGGAGGAGGTGGACGTCTCCACCATCGAATACGCGGAGGGGCGGCCGATGGTGCAGTATCGCGGCAACCTGATGCCGCTGCTGACGGTCGATCCGCATCTCCAGCTCAAGACCGAGGGCATGCAGTTCGTGCTGGTGTTCGCCGACGGCGACCATGTGATGGGCCTGGCGGTGGACGAGATCCTCGACATCGTCGAGACCGAGCTGAACCTGGAGCTGACCGCCGACATGCGGAACGGGCGGCTGGGCAACGCCGTGGTGGCGGGCAAGATCACCGAGATCATCGACGTGGCCCACTACCTGCGCCTCGCCTTCAAGGATCTCCTGCGCGGCAAGAGCCAGGACGCGGCCGCCAGCCGCAAGGGCGCGCCGCCGCGGGTGCTGCTGGTGGACGACAGCTCGTTCTTCCGCAACATGCTGCGCCCGCTCCTCAAGGCGGGCGGCTACGAGGTCACCTGCGTCGGCAGCGCCGAGGAAGCGCTCAGGCTGCGCGACGACGGGGCGGAGTTCGATCTCATCATCTCCGACATCGAGATGCCCGGCCTCAGCGGCTTCGAGTTCGCCGAGGAAGTGCGCCAGAGCGGCCGCTGGGCCAACCTGCCGCTCGTGGCCCTGTCGTCGCTGGCCTCGCCCGCCGACTTCGAGCGCGGCCGCCAGGCGGGCTTCAACGACTACGTGGCCAAGTACGACCGGGATTCGCTCCTGAACGTGCTTGAGGAGCAGCTGGATTTCGCCCGCAGCGCGGCGGCCTGAGGAGCGGGGAGTAAGGACGCATGAAGGAAGGTTCCAAGGACTTCGTCACCATCCGCCTGGCCGGGCAGCTGCTGGGCATCCCGGTGCTCGTGGTGCACGACGTGCTGAAGTTGCAGAACGTGACCCGGGTGCCGCTCGCCCCGCCGTGGGTGGCGGGCGTGCTCAACCTGCGCGGCCGCATCGTCACCGCCATCGACCTGCGCGAGCGCCTCGGCATGCCCGCGCGCATGCCCGGCGAGAAGGCGATGAGCGTGGTGGTGGACTTCAAGGGCGAGTCCTACTCGCTCATCATCGACAGCGTGGGCGAGGTGCTCAGCCTGCCGGATTCCCTGTTCGAGAAGAATCCGGTGACGCTCGACCAGAGGTGGCGCGAGGTGTCCGACGGCATCTACCGGCTCGATGACGAGCTGCTGGTGGTGCTGGATGTGCGCCGCGTGCTCGACATCGACCGGGCAGCGGCTGCCTGACGGACCGCAAGACCTTAACCCGGCGGCAAGTTTTGCGCGCCTATTGTTCAGGACGCGAGATCCTCGAGTGGAGCATGAGGCATGAAGTCCTGCTTGGTTGTTGATGACTCGAAGGTGATCCGAAAGGTTGCCCGGCGCATCCTGGAAGATCTGGAGTTTGAGATCACGGAAGCTGTGGACGGGCAGGACGCCTGGGAGCAATGCCAGGCCGCCATGCCCGACGTGGTCCTGCTCGACTGGAATATGCCGGTGATGAACGGCCTCGATTTCCTGAAGGCGTTGCGCTCGGCGGACGTGGAAAAGCAGCCGCTGGTGATCTTCTGCACCACGGAAAATGACATGGCGCACATCCGTGCCGCCATCGAGGCGGGGGCGGACGAATACATCATGAAGCCCTTCGACAGGGAAATCATCGAAGCAAAGTTCTCGCAGGTCGGCCTGATCTGAGGCCGCCTGCGGCTTACGTTTTTTTGTTCGGTGGCGTTTGCGAAGTTGAATGTCGCGCATGCGGCCAAGGGATTGGATGAATGGGCGTGTCAGCGTTGGGTGCGGCAGGCGAGCCGGGTCGGGCGACCCCGCCAAATCATGTAAGGGTACTGGTTGTCGATGACTCGGCGGTGATTCGCGGCATCCTGTCCCGCTGGCTCGAGGATGACCCGATGATCCGGGTCGTTGCCACCGCCCATAACGGCGTCGAGGCCGTGCGCCGGGCCCAGCAGCAGCGCTTCGACGTCATCGTCCTCGACATCGAAATGCCGGAAATGGACGGCCTGACCGCCCTCCCGCTGCTGCTTGAGGCGCAGCCGGGCGTGCAGATCCTCATGGCCTCCACCCTGACGCTGCGCAACGCGGACATCTCCCTGAAGGCGCTGGGCCTGGGCGCGGCGGACTACATCCCCAAGCCCCAGAGCACGGGCATCATCACCAACGGCGTCGATTTCCGGCGGGAGCTGCTGGAGAAGGTGCGGACCATGGGGCAAGTGGCCCGCCGCCGCCGCCGCGAGCCGCTCATCGATTTCGAGACCCGGGGGCCCATTCCCGCCAGCCAGCCGCTCCAGCCGCGCCGGAGCCCGGCCGCCGCGCCCGAGCCGAAGCCGGCCCGGGCCCAGCCTTCCCGCGCGCGCCCGAGCGTGCTCGCCATCGGCGCGTCGACCGGCGGCCCGCAGGCGCTGTTCAGCCTGCTCGGCAGCCTGCCGAAGCCGTTCCGGCTGCCCATCCTCATCACCCAGCACATGCCCCCCAACTTCACCCGGATTCTCGCCGAGCACATCCAGCGCCAGACCGGCTTCACGGCCGCCGAGGCGGTGGACGGCGAGCCGATCCGGCCGGGGCGGGTCTACATCGCGCCGGGGGGGCTGCACATGCGGGTGGCGGGCAACGCCAGCCAGCCGGTCATCGCCACCGATGACAGCCCGCCGGTGAACTTCTGCCGCCCGGCGGTCGATCCGCTGTTCGAGTCCGCCGCGCGGGTCTACGCCAGCGCCTGCCTGGCCGTGGTGCTGACCGGCATGGGCCACGACGGGCGCGACGGCGCGGCCGAGGTGGTGGCCCACGGCGGCACCGTCATCGCGCAGGATGAAAATTCGTCAGTGGTGTGGGGCATGCCCGGCGCCGTCACCCAGGCCGGCCTCGCCAGCTATGTCCTGCCGCTCGGCAGGATCGGCGCGACGATCGGCTCTCTCATGGAGGGGCGTTGCCCATGAGCTTGCTCGCGCCGCAGGATTTCCAGTTCCTCGCCGACTTGCTCAAGTCGCGCTCCGGCCTCGTGCTCGGCCCGGAGAAGGGGTATCTGCTGGAGTCGCGCCTCACACCGGTGGCGCGGCGGCGCGGTCTGGATGATCTGCCGCAGCTGGTCAGGCTGATCCGCCACAAGCCGGACGAGACGCTGCTGCACGAGATCTCGGAAGCCATGACGATCAACGAGTCGTTCTTCTTCCGGGACAACCTGCCGTTCGATACCCTGGCCCACCACGTGCTGCCCGCGCTCCGCACGGCGCGCGCCAACAGCCGCCGCCTGCGCATCTGGAGCGCCGCCTGTTCGACCGGGCAGGAGCCCTATTCCATCGCCATGATCCTCGACCAGCAGCGGGCGATGTGGGCGGACTGGACCATCGAGATCATCGCAACGGACCTCTCCTCCCAGGCCATCGCCAAGGCGCAGGCGGGGATCTACTCCCAGTTCGAGGTGCAACGCGGCCTGCCCATCAAGAACCTGATGACCTATTTCACCAAGGTGGGAGACCTGTGGCAGATCTCCCCCGAGATCAGGAGCAAGGTGAAGTTCCGCACCTTCAACCTGCTGCAGCCGCTGACGCCGCTGGGCATCTTCGACGTGGTGTTCTGCCGCAACGTGCTGATCTACTTCGACGCCCCCACCAAGGCGCGGGTGCTGGAGGCGATCCGCCGGCAGATGCCGAACGACGGCAGCCTGTTCCTCGGCGCGGCCGAAACGGTGCTGGGCCTCACCAAGGCGTTCAAGCCCGTGCGCGACATGCGCGGCCTTTATGTTCCCGCCGAAAGCGAGGCGGTGCAGGCGATCAGCGCCTGAGCTGACGGGTGCGGGGCGGTCTTTCTCCGCGGTTTTCTCCCCTTTTTCATCCGCCCTTGTTCATGATCCGCCGCCTCCTGAGGCGGGGCGTGGCGTGATTTGCCGCAGCGCCGACCCAGCCGGTTTCCAGCGCCGCCGGAATTGCTTAAATTGTCCGGGAAAAGGAATTTCCTGACACAGAGGCCTGACATAGGGGCCTGACACAGAGGGGCGCATTCCACCTTACTTCTGGCTGAGCTGTCTGCCCTGGCCGCGCGGCGCAAGGCGGGGGCGGCCGGCAGCCGGAGCGGGGACGGGTGCGCTGACGCAACGACAGACCGACACAAGTCTGACGGACGCAAGACAGACGGACGCAACGAAGCAGGGACGGAACGCCGGTTCAACGCATGTCAATCTGGGGCAAGCTCATCGGCGGCGCAGCGGGACTGGCCATTGGCGGCCCGATCGGCGCCTTGATCGGCATCGTCATCGGCCACGCCGTGGTCGATGTGCCGGTCGAGCGCTGGCGCACGCCCGAGGCGGAGCGCCGCCAGGTGGCCTTCACCATCGCCGCCATTGCCCTGGCCGCCAAGATGGCCCGCGCCGACGGCCGGGCGGACGAGGCCGAGTTCTGCGCCTTCCGCCGCCTGTTCCGGGTGGACCCGGCCGAGGAGGCCAACGTCATCCGCTTCTACCGCCTCGCGCAGAAATCGACGGACGGCTACGAGGCCTATGCCCGCCAGGCGGCCCAGCTGTTCGGCGAGGGCTCGCCGATCCTCGAGGACCTGCTGGACGCCCTGTTCCTCATCGCCCGCGCCGACGGCTACGTGACCGGGGAGGAAATGGCCTACCTGGAGACGGTGGGGCGGCTGCTCGGCTTTCGCGGCGGGGCCTTTGCCCGCATCCGCTCCCGCCATCTGCCCAGCCACCCGGATGACCCCTATGTGATTCTGGGCGTGGAGCCGGGGGCGGATCTGGCGGAGGTGCGGGCCGCCTACCGTCAACTGGTCAAGGAACACCACCCCGACCGCCACATCGCGGCGGGCGTGCCGGCCGAATTCATTCGCGTTGCCGAGCAGCGCATGGCGGCGATCAACGCAGCCTACCGCACCATTCTGGCTCAGGAAGAGGCTGCATGAAGCCGTTGCACTTCGCGTTCCTCATGCTCATCAACGTGGCATGGGGCTTCAACATCGTGCCGGTGAAGCTGGCGCTCATGGAGCTGGACCCGCTGGCGGCGGCCGTCATCCGCTTCGGGTTCCTGTTCCTCCTCTGCGCGCCCGCCCTGCGCTGGGTGCCGGGGCGTATGGGCGCGGTGCTCGCCACCGGCCTGGTCATGGGCGCCCTGCAATTCTCGGTGATGAACGTGGCCTTCTCCATGGCCACCAACATCAGCGCGCTCGCCATCGCCTCCCAGTTGTGGGTGCCGTTCAGCCTCATCCTCGCCATCGCCCTGCTCGGCGAGCGCATCCGCTGGATCCGCACCGTGGGCATCGTGCTTGCGTTTGCCGGCAGCGCCTACCTGTCGTTCGACCCGCACGTGTTCGAGGAACGGGTGCCGCTGGCGCTGATGACCGTCTCCGCCTTCGCCGCCGCGCTGGGCACGGTGATGGTGCGCCGCCTGACGGGGATCACGCCGCTCAACCTCCAGGCGTGGATTTCCCTCACCAGCATTCCCATTCTCTCCGTACTGTCGCTGGCCTACGAGCCGGGCGTGCTGACCCACCCGCAGGACATCCCGCTCAAGGTCTACGGCTACCTGCTGTTCGCGGCGGGCTTCTCGTCGGTGATCGGCCACGCGGGGCTGGCCTGGCTGCTCCAGCGCTACCCCGTGACGATCATCTCGCCCTTCACCCTGCTGTCGCCCATGCTCTCGGTGCTGTTCAGCGTGTGGATCTTCGATAACGTGCTGACGCGGCAGATGATCACCGGCGGCCTGATCGCGCTGGCGGGCGTCGCCATCATCACCTTCCGGGGCGCGCAGAAGGAGGAGGCGCAAGTGAGCGGAAACGGGAGCCGGCAGCCATGAAGCAGGTGGCGCTTCCTTCCCCGAACCATGACGACCGGCGCGGCCAGCCGGTCTCCATGCTGGTGCTTCACTACACGGGCATGGAATCGGCCGAGGCCGCGCTGCGGCAACTGACCAACCCGGAGGCCAAGGTCTCGTCCCACTACACCATCGACGAGGACGGCACGGTCTATGTCCACGTGCCGGAGGATCGCCGCGCCTGGCATGCGGGCGTCTCCTGCTGGCGGGGGGTGACGGACGTGAACGCCGCCTCCATCGGTATCGAGCTGGTCAATCCGGGCCACGAGTTCGGCTACCGCCCGTTCGCGGAGCCGCAGATGGCGGCGCTGGTCGCGCTCGCCCGCGAGATCGTGGGACGCCATGCCATTCCCGCCCGCAACGTCATCGGCCACTCGGATGTGGCCCCGGCGCGCAAGACCGACCCCGGCGAGCTGTTCGACTGGCGGCGGCTGGCGGCGGAAGGGCTGGGGGTGTGGCCGGAGCGGGTGAAGCCGGGGGACTTCCCGCTGCTCGGGCCGGGCGACAAGGGCGCGCCGGTGCTGCGCTATCAGGCCCGTCTCAAGGCCTGGGGCTACGCCATTGAGGAAACAGGCGTTTTCGATTCCATGACCGAAGTGGTCACCATCGCCTTCCAGCGCCATTTCCGCCCCGAGGGCGTGACCGGCTACGCCGACACCCAGACGCAGGAGCGGCTGGCCGCCCTGCTGGCGGGGGAAGGGCTGATCGTCTAGGGGCGCCGGGCGCGGTCTCGCGCCCCCGGTCATTGCCCCTGGTTGTTCATTGCCCCTGGTTATTGCGGGATGATGGGCTCGCCGAGGTGGGCGCGATTGGCCGAATCGCCCGCCAGGTTGTCCGGCAGTTTCCTTGCGGCCTTCTTGATGTCTTCCCCGATGGTCAGGGCCGCCCTGGGCTTGCCGCCGGTGGTCTCGACCCGGTCGGACTTGCCGCCGCAGGCGGCCAGCAACAGGCTTGCGGAAATCAAGATAAGTCCAACGCGCATGCGGTCTTCTCCTCGTTGCCCTGAACCCGTAAGGCGCGTCTCGGCGATTGGCAAGGGCCAGAAGCGCCAGCCGGTATTCCGCGCGCGCCCGGTTTTCTCCATTGGCAAGGTGGGACGATTTCCCATATCAGGGTCACGGCAGAGGATCGGACGGCCGCCGCCCGCGTTCGGCGCGGGGGGAGGAAAGTCCGGGCTCCACGGATCAACAGCGCCGGGTAACACCCGGCCGGGGCAACCCGAGGGACAGTGCCACAGAGATCGAACCGCCGGCCGACCGGAAGCCCGCTTCCGACCGCCGGTAAGGGTGAAAAGGTGCGGTAAGAGCGCACCGCTGGGCTGGCAACAGCACAGGCATGGCAAACCCCGCTGGGAGCAAGACCGAGTAGGGACGGCGCGGCAGCCTTTCGGGGCTGCCAATGCGGATCCGGCATGACCGTCCGGGTTGGTTGCTGGAGGCAGGCGGCAACGCCTGTCGTAGAGGAATGGTCGTCGGCGTGGGATTTCATCCCACGTGCACAGAACCCGGCTTACAGATCCTCTGCCGCTTTTCCTTTTCCCTTCAATCCGGGCCAGATGTGTCCGGAACAATCTCTTGAAAATTAACGGAAAATTTACGAACGGGCCAATTGCGCCCGCGAAACGGGTCCGTTTGCGCCCGTTTGCCCGGGAAGTGGCGGCAAACCACCCCGTTTTGGGACGTAGTGGGGCTTTTTCCCATTGAAAACCCATGTTGTGGCATGTACACCTTGGCTGTGGGCGGCGTTTTCTTCTCTTTCCCGAGTCAGGATGCAGGGCGCGTTTCGCGCCGGTCGTGAGTTTGTGAGGAGAAGGCGTGCGCCCCAGTGGAGGGCACGGCACGCGTGGTCGAACAGGGCGAACAACTGTTTTATGGCAACGCTCTCAACAGCGTTGACAGCAAGAACCGGGTCTCGGTTCCTGCGCAGTTTCGCGCTGTCATCAAGGCCCGCACCGGCGGCGAGGAATTCCTCATTCGCGAGCACGAGGAGCTGCCCTGCCTCGTGGCTTACGATCACACCTACCTCAAGGAGCTGCGCGAGGAGGCCGAGGCGCGTTTGGCGCAGGACCCGACCGCCAACCGCGAGGACATCCGCCGCAGCCTGTTCGGCGCCGCCGATTCTGTGAAGTTCGACGATGCCGGCCGAATCGTTCTGGACGGCTTCTTCATCGATTACGCCGCGATCGAGAAAACCGCGCTGTTCCTTGGCGCCCAGGGGTATTTCGAAATCTGGAACCCCTACACCTTCCTCGAGACCCAGGCGCACCAGAAGGCGCTGTGCCGCAAGGTCGTCTACCTCCTGAAGCAGAAGAAGCTGCCGCTGCCGGGGGAGGAGGGATGATGGCTGCCCTTGCCGACACGCCCCACATTCCGGTGCTGCGCGATGAAGTGCTGGCGGCGCTCGCCCTCTCCGGGGGCGAGGTGGCGGTGGACGCCACCTTCGGCGCGGGCGGCTACACCCGGGCGATTCTCGGCCGGGGCGTGGCCCATGTCTATGCCTTCGACCGCGACCCCAACGCCATCCGCGACGGGCAGGCGCTGGTGCAGGAGGCCGGCGGCCGCCTGACGCTCATTCACGGCCGCTTCGGCGAAATGGCGGAGTTGCTGGCCGAGCGGGGCGTTGCGCAGGTGGACGCCATCGCCTTCGACATCGGCGTCTCCTCCATGCAGCTGGACCAGGCGGAGCGGGGCTTCTCCTTCCAGAACGACGGCCCGCTCGACATGCGGATGGAGCAGGCCGGCCCGAGCGCGGCGGATGTGGTGAACACCGCCAGCGAGGAGGAGCTGGCCGACATCTTCTATTACTACGGCGAGGAGCCCAAGGCGCGCCGGGTGGCCAAGGCCATCGTCAAGGCGCGGGCCGAGCGGCCGTTCGAGCGCACCGAGCAGCTGGCGGAGGTGATCCGCGCGGCGCTGGGCGGGCGGCGCGGCCCCAAGGATCCGGCGACCCGCAGCTTCCAGGGTCTGCGCATCCATGTGAACGCGGAGCTGGACCAGCTGAAGGACGGGCTGCGCGCGGCGGAGCGGCTGCTGCGCCCCGGCGGGCGGCTGGCGGTGGTCAGCTTCCACAGCCTGGAAGACCGCGTGGTGAAGAACTTCCTGCGCGAGCGCGGCGGCATGGTCGCGGGCGGCTCCCGGCACCTGCCGGAGCGGCCCGGTCCCGCGCAGGCTCCGAGCTTCGAGAAAATCGCAAAGGCGATTCGTCCCTCCGACGAGGAAATCGCCCGCAATCCGCGCGCCCGGTCCGCAACCTTGCGGTCGGCCGTCCGAACGTCAGCACCGGCCTGGGAGAACTAGGAAATGCGCTACTACACAGGCATCATCATGGCACTGGCGACCGCGGTTTCTGCTGCAGTGTGCTTTGCCGTCAGCCTGGAGGTGGGAGAGCGCCGCGACGAGGTGATGGCGCTGAAGCGTCAGATTGCCGGCGACATGCGGGAGGTGCGCCGCCTTCAGGCCGAGTGGCAGATCCGGGTGCGGCCGGGCCAGCTGCAGCGGCTGAACGATACCTACTTCGGCCTGACCGCGCCGACGGCGGACCGCTACTTCGCCTCGGCGGAGAGCTATGTGGCGTTCGCGGCCGATCCCAATTCGGAGCCGCAGAAGCCGCAGGTGCTGCCCGCCATCGAGCAGCAGATGGACTCCCTCGAGGCGCCGCAGACCTACCTCGCCAAGGCGACCGACGGCGGCAAGGCGCAGCTGGTGGCCGTGTCCTCCGACGGCCCGGCCGTCGCCATGCGCCTGCCGTCCCTCCCGGTCTATGCGACCGTGCAGAAGCCGCGTCCGTCCGGCTTCGGCGAGGCGGCGCCCAAGGTGCATCTGGCGTCCTGGTCCGAGCCGGTTGCCGGGCCCGCGCCGCGCCCGCGCAAGGAAAGCATTGCCCTGGCGATGCGGACCCCGGCCGAGACGGCCGGTGCCGAGGCCTACGCGCCGGCCCTGCCCAAGAAGGCGGCCCCGCTCGGCGGGCTTGACGCCGCCACCATCGCATCCATCGAGCGCCTGGCCGCGAGCGAGGCGGGCACTCAATGAACGAAGCCGCGCTGCGTTCGCTCAGGATTCAGCTTGCGGGACACCGCCAGCAGGCGCTGGAGCGGTCGCGGCAGCGGCTGGTGATCGGGGCGCTGGTGTTCGCGGCGGTGACCGTGGTCATCGGCCTGCGCCTGATGGATCTGGCCGTTCTCAAGGCCATCGACCGCTCGGCGGGCCGGGCGGATATCTTCGCCACGCTCCGGCCGCCGCGCGCCGACATCATCGACCGCAACGGCGAGGTGCTGGCCACCACCCTCAAGGTGCAGGCGCTGGCCGTGCGCCCGCACAGGGTCATCGGCGACAAGGAGGCGCTGGCCCGCAAGATCGTCGAGGTGCTGCCGCATCTGGATCTGGACTTCGTGCGCCGCCAGCTCAACTCCAGCGCCAAGTTCCGCTATATTTCCCGGCGGCTGACGCCGGAGCAGGTGAGCCGCATCAATGCGATCGGCGAGCCGGGGCTGGAGTTCCAGGACGAGGCGGAGCGCGTCTACCCGAACGGCGTCCTCGCCTCGCACGTGCTCGGCTACACCAACATCGACGGCAAGGGCATGGCGGGGATCGAACGCTCGTTCGACACGCGGCTGACCGAGGAGAGTCAGCTGAACAAGCCGTTGCAACTGTCCATCGATGTCCGCGTGCAACATGCGCTGGAATATGAACTGAACGCGGCCATGGAAAAGTTCAGCGCCATTGGCGCGGCCGGCATCATCCTGGACGTCCACACGGGCGAGCTGCTGGCGATGGCCTCGCTGCCTGCCTTCGATCCCAATGCCGTCTCGCGCAGCCCTTCGGAGACCTGGTTCAACCGGGCGACGCAGGGCATCTACGAGCTGGGCTCCACCTTCAAGGCCTTCACCACCGCCATGGCGCTGGAGGAGGGCATCGTCACGCTCGGCAAGAAGTATGACGTGTCCGCGCCGCTCGCCATCGGCCGCTTCCGCATCCGCGACACCCATCCCGAGAACCGGTCGATGACGGTGCCGGAAATCTTCATGCACTCCTCCAACATCGGCACGGCGCAGATCGCGCTGGACGTGGGGCCGGAGACCCAGCAGGCCTACATGCGCCGGCTCGGCTTCCTCGAACCCGTGCACATCGAGCTGAAGGAGTCGGCCCAGCCGATGTACCCCAACCCGTGGGGCAAGGCCTCCACCATGACCATCAGCTACGGCCACGGCATCGCCGTGACCTCGCTGCATCTGGCGACGGGGTACGCAACGCTGGTCAACGGCGGCGTGTGGCGGCCGGCCACGCTGATGAAGATCGCGCCGGGCACCGAGCGCTCCACCGGCGAGCGCATCTTCAGCGAGGAAACCTCGAAGATCATGCGCCAGCTGATGCGCCTGGTGGTGGTGCAGGGCACCGGCAAGCAGGCGAACGCGCCGGGCTACCGCATCGGCGGCAAGACCGGCACGGCGGAGAAACCGGGCGTCGGCGGCTACCAGCGCAAGGCGCTCATCACCACCTTCGCGGGCGCGTTCCCGATGGACGATCCGCGCTATGTGGTGATCGCCACGCTCGACGAGCCCAAGGGCATCAAGGAAACCTACGGTTTCGCCACCGCCGGCTGGAACGCCGCGCCGGCGATGAAGGCGATCGTGCAGCGGGTGGGGCCGATTCTGGGCGTCGAGCCCAACGTGAACAAGGACGTCGATCTGAGCCCGCTGCAAAGATACATCGCGGGCTAGCAGACCGGAACAGGCGGGACGAGTTGCTGTGGTGATTACCTTGCACGATTTGACGGGGTGGACCGGGCCGGAGCATCTGGCCCCGGTCAGCGGCCTTGCGATCGATCATCGCAAGGTGACGCCCGGCACCATTTTCGGCGCCTTCCCCGGCGCCCGCTTCAACGGCGAGGACTTCATCGAGGACGCCATCGCGGCGGGCGCCGTCGCCATCGTCGCCCGCCCCGAGGCGAAGGTGGACACCGCCCGCGCCGTGCACATCGTGGCGGCGAACCCGCGCCAGCGCTTCGCCGAAATCGCCGCGCGGTGGTACGCGCCCATGCCCGCCACCATCGCGGCGGTGACCGGCACCAACGGCAAGACCTCCGTCGCGGACCTGCTGCGCCAGATCTGGACCCGGCTGAGCCGCCCGGCCGCCAGCCTCGGGACGCTCGGCGTCATCACCGCCATCGGCAAGCGTGACCTGGGCATGACGACGCCCGACGTGCTCACCTTCCTGTCGAACCTCGGCGGCATGGAGCGGGCGGGCATCAGCCACGTGGTGTTCGAGGCCTCCTCCCACGGTCTCGACCAGCACCGGGTGGACGGGGTGGCGGTCAAGGCCGCCGCCTTCACCAACCTGACCCGCGACCACATGGATTATCACGGCACGGTCGAGGCCTACCGGGACGCCAAGGCGCGCCTGTTCTCCGACCTGCTGGTGCAGGACGGCACGGCGGTGCTGTGGATGGACGATCCGGTAAGCGCGTACATGGCCGAGGTGGCGGCAAGCCGGGGCATCGCCATCCTGCCGGTGGGCACGGGAGACGCCGCGGCCGCGGGCCTCCGGATGACGGAGCGCGAGGTGCTGCCGGACGGGCAGAAGCTGACGGTGGCATTCCAGGGCAAGGCGCACGGGATTCGCCTGCCGCTGCTGGGCGGCTATCAGGCCGCCAATGCGCTGGTGGCGGCGGGGCTTGCCATTGCCTGCGGCGAAGCCCCCGCCAGGGTGTTCGAGGCGCTTCATCATGTGAAGGGCGTGCCGGGGCGGTTGCAGAAGGCCGCCGTCACGCCCGCGGGCGCGCCGGTGTTCGTGGACTATGCCCACACGCCCGACGGCCTGCGCGCCGCCATCGAGGCGCTGCGCCCGCACTGCCCGGGCCGCCTCATCACCGTGTTCGGCTGCGGCGGCGACCGCGACCGCGGCAAGCGGCCGCAGATGGGCGCAATAGCTGCAAGTCTGTCCAACTTGGTCTATGTGACCGACGACAACCCCCGTTCGGAATCCCCCGAAGCGATCCGCGCCGAAATTCTGGCAGCGGCGCCCGGGGCCATTGAAATCGGTGATCGCGCCGAGGCGATCCGTGCCGCCATGCAGGCGGCCCGGGCCGGAGACCTCGTGCTGATTGCCGGCAAGGGTCACGAGCAGGGGCAGATCGTGCAGGGCGTCGTCCACCCGTTCGATGACGTGGAGGTGGCGGCGCGTCTTGCGCAGGAGATGAGCGCCCGGAACGGGGCAGGGCAAGGGCAGACGGCATGACCGCTTTGTGGACTTCCGCGGAACTGGCATCCGCCACCGGCGGCACCGCCTCCGGTGACTTCGCGGTGGGCGGCGTGACCTTCGACAGCCGCGAGGTGATGCCGGGCGACCTGTTCATCGCGCTCAAGGGCGAGAAGATGGACGGGCACAGCTTTCTGGCGCAGGCCTATGCCGCCGGTGCGGCGGGTGCGCTGGTGTCGGACCCGGCGCGGCTGCCGTCGGCCGATGCGCCGCACGTGGCGGTGCGCGATACCTTCGCGGCGCTCAATGATCTGGCGCGGGCCTCCCGCCGCCGCATGGGCGGAAAGGTGATCGGCGTCACCGGCAGCGCGGGCAAGACCGGCGTCAAGGAGGCCCTGCGTCTGGCACTCGACCGCTCCGCGCCGGGGCGGACCCATGCCTCGGTCAAGTCCTACAACAACCACACCGGCGTGCCGCTGTCGCTGGCGCGCATGCCGCAGGACAGCCTCTATGGCGTGTTCGAGATGGGCATGAACCACCCCGGCGAGCTGACCGAGCTGGCCCGGCTGGTGCGCCCGCACGTCGCCATCGTCACCACCATCGCCAGCGCCCACCGCGCCTTCTTCGCCAGCGAGGAGGCGATTGCGGACGCCAAGGCGGAGATCTTCACCGGGCTGGAGCCGGGCGGCACCGCCGTGCTCAACCGGGACAATCCCCATTACGCGCGCCTGCGCGCGGCGGCCGAGGCCAGCGGCGCGGCGCGGATCATCAGCTTCGGCGTCAAGGCGGCGGACGCGGACGTGCGGCCGCTGAAGGTGGCGCCGTCGGACATCTGCACCTCCATGACCGCCGACGTGCTGGGCGAGCGGCTCACCTTCAAGATCGGTATGCCGGGCGAGCACTGGGCACTGAATGCGCTGGGCGTGCTGGCGGTCGTCAAGGCCGTGGGCGCGGACCTGGGGCTGGCGGGGCTGGCGCTGGGCGAAATGCAGGGCCTCGAAGGCCGTGGCCAGCGCTCGTTCATCGCCGTGGGCGCGGGCAAGGCCATGCTGCTGGATGAAAGCTACAACGCCAACCCGGCCTCCATGGCGGCGGCGCTCAGCGTGCTGGGCGGCTTCGAGCCCCGGCGGCGCGGTCGGCGCATCGCCGTGCTGGGCGCGATGAAGGAACTGGGCGACGAGACGGCGGCGATGCACGCCGATCTGGCCGGCTCCATCGAGGCGGCGGGCGTGGCGGAGGCCATTCTCGTGGGTGCGGAAATGGCGGCGCTGGCCGAGGCGCTGCCCGCGCGCATTCCCCATCATGTGGTCGGCTCGGCCGAGGAGGCGCTGACGCTGCTGCGCGACATGGTGCGGGCGGATGATATCATTTTGGTGAAGGGTTCAAACAGCGTGGGACTCGGGAGAGTCGTGCGGTCGCTGAACCAGCACGGAGTAGAGTAGAAGCAGATGTTGTCTTTGCTGGCCAATCTGGACCTGGACTTCCCCGGCAACAACCTGTTCCGGTTCCTCACGTTCCGCACGATCGCCGCGGTTCTGACCGCGCTGTTCATCGGCCTTGTGGCCGGCCCCCGGCTGATTGGCTGGCTGCGCCTCAAGCAGGGCAAGGGCCAGCCCATCCGCGAGGACGGGCCGCAGTCGCACCTGCTCACCAAGAAGGGCACGCCCACCATGGGCGGCTTTCTCATTCTCATCGCCATGACGATCTCGACCCTGCTGTGGGCGGATCTGACCAACGGCTACATCTGGGTGTGCCTGGCGGTCACGCTCGGCTTCGGCGCGGTCGGCTTCTATGACGACTACAAGAAGGTCACCAAGGCCACCCATGACGGCCTCTCCGGCAAGACCCGGCTGCTGATCGAGTTCGCCATCGCCGGGGCGGCGGCGCTCTACATCTCCTCCCGCACCGGCACCACCCTGTGGCTGCCGTTCTTCAAGGATCTGGGGCTGAACCTGGGCTGGGGCTATCTGCTGGTGGCGGCGTTCGTGGTGGTCGGCGCGGGCAACGCGGTCAACCTCACCGACGGCCTCGACGGCCTTGCCATCATGCCGGTCATTATCGCGGCGGTGACGTTCGCCATCATCGCCTACCTCATCGGCAACGTGAATTTCGCCAACTACCTCCAGGTGCGCCACGTGCCGGGCTCGGGCGAGCTGGCGGTGTTCTGCGGCGCGCTCATCGGCGCGGGGCTGGCATTCCTGTGGTTCAATGCGCCGCCCGCCATGGTGTTCATGGGCGACACCGGCTCGCTGGCGCTGGGCGGCGCGCTCGGCTCCATCGCGGTCGTCACCAACCACGAGATCGTGCTGGCGGTGGTGGGCGGCCTGTTCGTGCTGGAGGCGGTTTCAGTCATTGTTCAGGTGGCCAGCTATAAGTTGACCGGCAAGCGGGTGTTCCGCATGGCGCCCATTCACCACCATTTCGAACAGAAAGGCTGGGCCGAATCCACCGTGGTGGTCCGTTTCTGGATCATTGCGCTCGTGCTCGCCCTCATTGGCCTTTCGACCCTGAAGCTGAGGTAAGATGATCACTGCCCGCGCCTTTACTGGAAAACGCTACGCCGTCTTCGGACTGGCCCGGACCGGGCTGGCGACGGCCCGCGCGCTTGCCGCCTCCGGCGCCGAGGTGCTGGCGTGGGACGACGGCGCGGCCGCGCGCGACACGGCGGCGGCCGAGGGCATCGCGCTTGCCAACCTGTACGAGACGGACTTCGCCGGGCTCGACGGGCTGCTGCTCTCGCCGGGCGTGCCGCTGCATCTGCCGACGCCCCATCCGCTGGCCGAGAAGGCGCGGGCGGCGGGCGTCGCCATCATGGGCGACATCGAGCTGTTCGCGCGGGCGCGGGGCGAGCTGCCCGCGCACCGGGTGGTCGCCATCACCGGCACCAACGGCAAATCGACGACGACGGCGCTCATCCATCATGTGCTGAAGGAAAGCGGCATCGAGGCACGGCTCGGCGGCAACATCGGCCTGCCGATCCTGGGCGAGGAGCCGCTGCCGGAGGGCGGGGTCTATGTGCTGGAGCTGTCCTCGTTCCAGATCGACCTCATCCACAACCTCGCCGCCGACGTGGCGGTGCTGACCAACATCACGCCCGATCACCTGGACCGCCACGGCGACATGGCGGGCTATGCCCACGCCAAGGAACGCCTGTTCCGCATGCAGACGGCGGAGCAGACGGCGGTGATCTCGGTGGACGACGCCTACTGCCGCGCCATTGCCGCGGTGGCGACGGCAAAGGTGTGCCCGATCTCCATCGAGGCGGCGCAGCCCGAGGGCGTGGCCGTGCTGGAGGGCCAGCTCCTTGCCGGCGGCGCGGCGCTGGGCGCGCAGAGCGCCTGGCCGCGCCTGCAGGGGCCGCACAACGCCCAGAACGCCGCCGCCGCCTTCGCCGCGACGCGGGCACTGGGTGTCGCGCCGGAGCAGATCCTGCGGGCGTTCGAGACCTACCCGGGCCTGCCGCACCGGATGGAATTCGTGGCGGAGATCGGGGGCGTCACCTACCTCAACGACTCCAAGGCGACCAACCCCACATCCACCGCCCCGGCGCTGGCGGCCTATCCGGCCATCCACTGGATCGCGGGCGGCAAGGCCAAGACGGACGAGCTGGACGCCTGCCTGCCGCACCTCGGCAACGTGCGCGCCGCCTACACCATCGGCGCCGCCGAGGACCTGTTCGCCACGCTCCTCAGCCCCCACGTGCCGGTGGAGAAGGCGGGCACGCTGGAGAACGCCGTGAAGCTGGCAGCACGCCGCGCCAGACCGGGCGAGGTGGTGCTGCTCTCCCCGGCGTGCGCCTCCTATGACCAGTTCCGCGACTTCGAGGCGCGCGGCGAGGCCTTCCGTGCGGCGGTGGCCGCGCTCCGGGAGGACGGCACGGCATGATTCCGTTCCGCCGCACCGACCGCACCGCCGTCAGCCGATGGTTCTGGACCATCGACCGGGTGCTGCTGGGCATGTTGCTGCTGCTGGTCTCCATCGGCATCGTGGCCGTGCTCTCGGCGAGCCCGGCGGCGGCGCACCGCTATTCGGGCGGTTCGGTCCGGCTCAACGAGATGATGTACTTCCAGCGCCACCTGTTCTGGGTGGCGCTCGGCCTGCCGGTGATGATCGCCACCTCCATGCTGCCGATCCAGTGGGTCAAACGGCTGTGCGTCGCGGGCTTTCTGGTGTTCCTGGCCGCGCTGATGGCGGTGCCGCTGGTCGGCTCCGACGCCAACGGCGCCGTGCGCTGGATCAGTCTCGGCGGCTTCCAGTTCCAGCCCTCCGAGTTTCTGAAGCCGGCGTTCATCGTCACCACCGCGTGGATCCTCTCCAGCCGCTATGACGACAGCACCGTGCCCGCCTTCCATGTGGCGGCCGTGCTTCTTGTGCTGGTGATCGGCTTTCTGGTGGTGCAGCCGGACTATGGCCAGAGCGCGCTCTACATGGCCGTGTGGTTCGCCCAGGCGCTGCTGGCGGGGCTCAACTTCTACATCTTCGCCGTGATGGCGGTGTCGGGCCTCGCGGGCATGGGGCTCGCCTACATGTTCGTGCCCCACGTGCAGTCGCGCATCGACCGCTTCCTGTTCTCCGAGGGCGACACCTACCAGATGGACAAGGCGCTGGAGTGCTTCCAGTCCGGCGGGCTGTTCGGCACCGGGCCGGGGCAGGGCATGGTGAAGATGCAGCTGCCCGAGCCGCACACCGACTACATCTTCGCCGTCATCGGCGAGGAATTCGGCATGCTCGCCTGCCTGCTGCTGGCCATTCTCTACCTCGGCATCGTCATGCGCGTGCTGTTCCAGCTGGTGAACGAGGATGATCCCTTCATCGTGCTTGCGGTGGCGGGGCTCGCGGCCCAGTTCGGCATGCAGGCGTTCATCAACATGGGCGTGAACCTGCACCTGCTGCCGTCCAAGGGCATGACCCTGCCGTTCATCAGCCACGGCGGCTCGTCGTTCATCGCCACGGCCGTGACCATGGGGCTGGTGCTGGCGCTGACCCGCCGCAACCGCTTCCTCGACGCCAGCCCGTTCGTGGCGGGGAGGGCGGCATGACCGGCGCGTCCCCCAAGCCGCTGATCGTGGTGGCGGCCGGCGGCACCGGCGGCCACATGGTGCCCGCCCATGCCGTCGCGCAGCGGCTGGAGGGCGAGGGCTTTCGCGTCGCGCTGATGACCGACACACGCGGTCTGCGCTACCCCGGCCTGTTCGAGGGCGTGCCCCGGCACGTGCTGGCGGCCGGCACGCTCGGCAATGGCGGCCTTGCGGGCCGGGTGAAGGCGCTGGCGCAGATCTACGAGGGCGCGCGCACCGCCCGCCGGCTGATGCAGGCGGACCGGCCCGCCGTGGTGGCGGGCTTTGGCGGCTATCCGGCTCTCCCGGCGCTGCTGGCGGCCATTTCCCTGCGCATTCCGGTTGTCATTCACGAACAGAACGCGGTGCTGGGGCGCGTCAACCGCCTGCTGGCGGGCTTCACGGCGGCCATCGCCACCTCCTACCGTCAGACCCGGGGCCTCAAGGCGCGGCTGGCGCGGCGCGCGGTGCTGACCGGCAATCCGGTGCGGCAGGACATCCTCAAGCTGCGGGATCTGCCGTTCCCCGAGTTCAACGCGCAATCGGCCTTCCGCATCCTCGTGGTGGGCGGCAGCCAGGGCGCCAAGGTGCTCGCCGACGTGGTGCCCGCCGCCATCGACCTGCTGCCGCCGGAGCTGAAGCGGCGCATCCGCATCACCCAGCAGTGCCGGGAGGCGGATGTGGAGACGGTGCGGGACCTCTACACCCGCGCCCGGGTCGCGGCCGAGTGCAGCGCCTACATCACCGACATGGCGGACAAGCTGCGCCTGGCCCATCTGGTCATCGCCCGCGCCGGGGCGTCCACCCTCTCCGAGCTGACCGCCGTGGGCCGGCCGTCGATCCTCGTGCCGCTGCCCACCGCCATGGACGACCACCAGACCGCCAACGCGCGGGACGTGGCGGATCAGGGCGGCGCGCGCCTCATCCCGCAGAGCGAATTCACGCCCGAGGCGCTGGCCGGTGTCATCCGCGCCTTCGCCGACGCGCCCGAGCGCCTCGCCGAGATGGCCGCCAGCGCCCGGGCCGCGGGACGGCCGGAGGCGGCGGCGCATCTGGCGGAGCTGATCGCCCGCGTGGCGGGGGCGTCCACCCGAACGATAACCGGCGGCACGGCCGTCGCCAGCAAGGCAAAGGCAGCAGTATGAGTGGCCTCGAACGCGACATCGGCACCATCCACTTCGTCGGCATCGGCGGCATCGGCATGTCGGGCATTGCCGAGGTGATGAAGAACCTGGGCTACAGCGTCCAGGGCTCCGACGTGGCGGAGAGCTACAACGTGGTGCGCCTGCGCGAGCGGGGCATTCCGGTGTTCATCGGGCACAAGGCGGAGAACCTGGGCGACGCCTCGGTGGTGGTGGTCTCCTCCGCCATCCGCAATGGCAACCCGGAGGTGGATCTGGCGCGGGAGAAGTTCATCCCCGTCGTTCGCCGCGCCGAAATGCTGGCCGAGCTGATGCGCCTCAAGAACACGGTCGCCGTCGCCGGCACCCACGGCAAGACCACCACCACCTCGCTGGTGGCGGCGGTGCTGGACAAGGCCGGGCTCGACCCCACCGTCATCAACGGCGGCATCATCAACGCCTACGGCACCAACGCCCGCCTCGGCGAGGGGGACTGGATGGTGGTGGAGGCGGACGAGTCCGACGGCTCGTTCCTGCGCCTGCCCCCGACCATCGCCATTGTCACCAACATCGACCCGGAGCACCTCGACCACTACGGCTCGTTCGAGAAGGTGAAGCAGTCCTTCATCGAGTTCATCGAGCATGTGCCGTTCTACGGCGCGGCGGTGCTGTGCCTTGACCACCCGGAGGTGCAGGCGATCATCCCGCATGTGACCGACCGGCCGATCGTCACCTACGGCTTCAACGCCCAGGCGGACGTGCGCGGCGACCAGGTGACGCCGTTCCCCGGCGGCAACCGCTTCAACGCCGTCATCACCAACCGCCGCACCGGCGAGCAGCGCACCATCGAGGGGCTGGAGCTGGCCATGCCGGGCCGCCACAACGTGCAGAACGCGCTCGCCGCCATTGCCGTGGCGCAGAAGCTGGGCGTCTCCGACACGGCGCTGAAGGCAGCCTTCGCCTCCTTCGGCGGCGTCAAGCGCCGCTTCACCCGCGTGGGCGAGGTGGATGGCGTCACCATCATCGACGACTACGGCCACCACCCGGTGGAGATCCGCGCCGTGCTGGCCGCCGCCCGCGAGGGCATCGGCGAGGGGCGCGTCATCGCCGTCGCCCAGCCGCACCGCTACACCCGCTTGCGCGACCTGATGGCCGAGTTCCGCACCTGCTTCAACGACGCCGACACGGTGGTGGTGGTGCCGGTCTATCCGGCGGGCGAAGCGCCGATCGAGGGCGTTGACCGCGACGCGCTGGTCAAGGGCCTGCGCGCCAGCGGCCACCGCCATGTGCTGGCGGCGGACGATGCGGCGCATCTGGCGGACCAGCTCGCCGAACTGGTGCGGCCCGGCGACATGGTGGTGTGCCTGGGCGCGGGTGACATCACCCGGTGGGCGGCGGGCCTGGCGGACGCCATCAAGGCGCGGCGGGAGGGCGCGGCGGCATGACCCTGGCCCCGGCCACTCCTGACCTGATCGCGCGGCTGCCCGCCGTGCGCGGCGAGATGGTGCCGAACGGTTCGCTGGCGGACTTCATCTGGTTCCGCTGCGGCGGGCCGGCGGACGTGCTGTTCCGCCCCGCCGACCTTGCGGACCTGGTGGACTTCCTGAAGGCGTGCCCCGGGGACGTGCCGGTGCTGCCGGTTGGCGTCGGCTCCAACCTCCTGGTGCGCGACGGCGGCGTCGAGGGCGTGGTCGTGCGGCTGTCCAAGGCCTTCGCCCGGGTGCAGGTGGAGCCGGGCAACCGGATTCGCGCCGGGGCTGCCGCCATGGGCATCACCGTTGCCAGCGCTGCGCGCGACGCCGGGATCGGCGGCATGGAGTTCCTGCGCGGCATTCCGGGCACCATCGGCGGGGCCGTGCGCATGAACGCGGGCGCCTATGGCCGCGAGACGGCGGACATTCTGGTGGAATGCACCGTGGTGCACCGGGACGGCCGAGTCGAGACGCTGCCGAAGACGGCGCTGGGCTATTCCTACCGCCACTCCGAGCTGCCGGACGGGGCGATTGTCGTCGAGGCGGTGCTGGAGGGCGTGCCCGCCGATCCGGCGGTGATCGGCGCGGAGATGGACCGCATCGCCGCCGAGCGGGAGGCAAGCCAGCCGCTGCGCACCCGCACCGGCGGCTCCACCTTCAAGAACCCGGAGGGTGACAAGGCCTGGCGTCTCATCGATGCCGCCGGCTGCCGGGGCCTGCGGCGCGGCGGCGCGCAGGTGAGCGAGAAGCATTGCAATTTCCTCCTGAACACCGGAGACGCCACCAGCGCCGATCTGGAAGCGCTGGGCGAGGAGGTGCGCGCCCGCGTGAAGGAGGCGAGCGGGGTCGATCTCCACTGGGAGATCCAGCGGATCGGCCGTCCGGGAACGGGAAGTGCCAGTGGAAGGAAGGGTGAAGCATGAGCCGTCATGTCGTGGTGTTGATGGGCGGCTGGTCCGCTGAGCGGGAGGTGTCGCTGACCTCGGGCAACGCCGTGGCCGACGCCTGCGAGCGGCTGGGCTACCGCGTCACCCGGCTCGACATGCAGCGGGACGTGGCCCGGCGTCTGGCCGAGCTGAAGCCGGACGTGGTGTTCAACGCGCTTCACGGCTCGCCGGGCGAGGACGGCACGGTGCAGGGCATGCTCGACCTGATGGGCATTCCCTACACCCACTCCGGCCTGACCACCTCCGCCGTCGCCATCGACAAGCAGCTCACCAAGACCGTGCTGACGGCCGCGGGCATCCGTATGCCGGGCGGCCGCGTCATCGAATCGGAGAGCATCTTCGAGGCCGATCCGCTGCCGCGCCCCTATGTGCTGAAGCCGGTGAACGAGGGCTCGTCGGTGGGCGTCGCCATCGTCACGAACGAGAGCAACTACGGCAGCCCCATCAGCCGCGACGCGAAGGGGCCGTGGCAGGAGTTCAGGGAGCTGCTGGCCGAGCCGTTCATTCCGGGCCGGGAGCTGACCGTTGCCGTGCTCAACGGCGAGGCGCTGGCCGTGACCGAGTTGCAGCCGACTCAAGGGTTCTACGACTACGAAGCCAAGTACACCGACGGCCTCACCCGCCACATCGTCCCGGCGCCGATTCACCCGGAGGCGGCGCGGCAGGCGATGGAAATGGCGGTCGCCGCGCACAATGCGCTTGGATGCCGGGGTGTTTCGCGCTCCGATTTCCGCTATGACGATACGGCGGGCGAACCAGGAATTCTCTACCTGCTTGAGGTTAATACACAACCGGGTATGACCCCGCTGTCGCTGGTGCCGGAACAGGCGGCATTCAGGGGTATCAGTTTCGACGCATTGGTTGGTATGCTGATCGAGGAGGCAGGGGGCAGTCGATGAGCAAACGCTCATCCAGATCGAAAAAGCAGAAGGCGGGCATCCCCTGGCGGGGCTTGCGCCGGGGCCTGATGCTGGCTGGCGGCCTCGCGGCGGCCGGTGCCGTGGCGGGGCTTGGCCTGTGGTACTTCGACGTGCCGCAGCGGGTGAAGTTCGGCCTGGCCCATGGCGTTGCCAGCCTGGGTTTCGAGGTGACGACCCTGCACGTGAGCGGCCTCAAGAACGCGCCGCGCCTTGCCGTCTACAGCGCCGTGCTCGACGGCCGCACCAACTCCATGCTCGCCATCGACCTTGACGACGTGCGGGCGCGCCTGCTGGAGAATCCCTGGATTCAGGAAGCCTCCGTCTCGCGGCAGCTGCCGGACACGCTCAACATCGTGGTGGAGGAGCGCAAGCCCGTCGCCCTCTGGCAGCATCAGGGGCGGCTTGCCGTCATCGATCTTTATGGCCGGGTGCTCGAGACCGAGCGGGTGAAGCCCTTCGCCCGCCTGCCCATCGTGGTCGGCCCCGACGCCAACCGGAATGCCATGAGCCTGTTCACCATGCTTTCCATTCATCCCGAACTGCGCGCCCGCATGGATGCGGCGACCTGGGTCGGCGGGCGGCGCTGGGATCTGCGCTTCCGCTCGGGCGAGCTGCTGATGCTGCCGGAAGGCGAGGAGGCCGCCCGCAAGGCGCTGGAGAAGTTCTCCGAGCTGGAGCGCAACACGGGGCTGCTGGGGCGCGGCTTCGCCCGCTTCGACATGCGTCAGGGCGATCGGCTTTACACCCGCCGCGCCGCCACCATGTCCAGCAGCGGCGAGACCCGGAACGCCGTCGCGCAGGCAGGGGGGGTCAGGATATGAGCGGGAACCGGCGCAGAGGCGGGGCCAGACTTGCCCTTTCCAAGGGCGAGCGGATCGTTGCCGCGCTCGACGTGGGCAGCTCCAAGGTAGCGGCGCTGATCGCGCTGCTCACACCGGGCAGCGAGCCGCGCGTCCTCGGCTTCGGCCATCAGCTGTGCACCGGCGTGCGCAAGGGCATGGTCGCGGACATGGAAGCGACCGAGCGGGCCATCCGCGCCGCCATGGACCAGGCCGAGAAAATGGCCGAGACCACGGTGGACAAGGTGATCGTCAACATGTCCTCCGGCGGCCTCAGCTACCAGATCCATCAGGTGGATGTGGACATCGCCGGGCACCGCATCGAGCGGGCGGACATCGAGCGCGTGCTGAGCGAAGGCCGCGACCGCATCGACCCGGCCGGGCGCACCATCCTGCACGCCATTCCCGCCATCTACACCATCGACGGGCTGACGGGCGTGGTGAACCCGCTCGGCTTCCATGCGGAGCGGCTGGGCGTGGACATTCTGGTCGTCTCCGCCGAGACCGCGCCGCTGCGGAATCTGGACCTGTGCGTGCGTCAGGCGCTGCTCGGTGTGCAGGCGATCGTCGCCTCGCCGCTGGCGAGCGGCCTGGCCTGCCTCGAGCCCGAACAGCGCGAGCTGGGCGTGGCGCTGGTCGAGATGGGTGCGGGCGTCACCAACGTCTCGGTGCTGGCGCGCGGCATGGTGGTGGGCATGGCCTGCGTGACCATGGGCGGCTCGGATATCGTCGATGACATCGCGGCGGCCTTCAACACCCGCCGCAGCCATGCGGAGCGTATGCTCTCGCTGCACGGCACGCTCATCACCACCAGCCGGGACAACCACGATCTGGTGGAGGTGCTGCCGATTCGCGAGGGCGGGCCGGCCACCTGGATCACCAAGGCGCAGCTTTCCAGCGTTATCCGCATGCGGGTGGAGGCGATTCTGTCCGAGGTGGCGCAGCGGCTCGACGAGCTGGGATTCCGGCGCGCCGTCGGCCGTTCGGTCGTGCTGACCGGGGGCGTGGCGGACCTCAACGGCATCGCCCATTTCGCCACCGGCGTGTTCGGACGGGAAACAAAAATTGCGACACCCCGCCCACTTGAGGGATTACCAGAGGCGGCGACAGGGCCGGCGTTCTCGACTCTCGTGGGGCTGGTGCAGCACGAGCTGAAGCAGGGCCAGGACATCTGGCGGGACGGGCGGGTTTCCATGAACCGGATCTCGCGCAGCCCGCTTGAGCGCATGATCGAGATTCTGAGGGGGAGCCTTTAGAAATGTCCCCTGACGGATCAAAGGGATAAGAACGAAACCGGGTATTTCGGTCAGATACGAACTTCGTCGAGACAAGGAGGTAAGGGCATGGGTATCGAACTGAAGCGGCCAGAGCTGACAGAGCTCGCCCCGCGCATCATGGTGATCGGTGTGGGCGGCGCGGGCGGCAACGCCGTCGCCAACATGATCAATTCCGGCCTGCAGGGCGTCGATTTCGTCGTCGCCAACACGGACGCCCAGGCGCTCGCCAGCAGCCCGGCGGAAACCCGCATCCAGCTGGGCCTCAAGATCACCCAGGGCCTGGGCGCCGGCTCGCGCCCGGAGATCGGCCGCGCCGCCGCCGAGGAAACGCTGGAGACCCTCGAGTCCTCCCTTGAAGGCGCCCACATGGTGTTCATCACCGCCGGCATGGGCGGCGGCACCGGCACGGGCGCGGCGCCCATCGTGGCCCGCGCGGCCCGCGAGAAGGGCATTCTCACCGTCGGCGTCGTCACCAAGCCGTTCAGCTTCGAAGGCGCCCGCCGCATGCGCTCGGCGGAGGAAGGCATCGCCGAGCTTCAGAAGCACGTGGACACGCTGATCGTCATCCCGAATCAGAACCTGTTCCGCATCGCCAACCCGCAGACCACCTTCAAGGAAGCCTTCTTCATGGCCGACGAGGTGCTGCACGCGGGCGTGCGCTCCATCACCGACCTGATGGTGATGCCGGGCCTCATCAACCTGGACTTCGCCGATATCCGCACCGTGATGAGCGAGATGGGCAAGGCCATGATGGGCACGGGCGAGGCCGAAGGCCCGAGCCGCGCCATCGAGGCCGCCCAGGCCGCCATCGCCAACCCGCTGCTCGACGAGGTGTCGATGCGCGGGGCCAAGGGCGTCATCATCAACATCACCGGCGGCGATGACCTCACCCTGTTCGAGGTGGACGAGGCCGCCAACCACATCCGCGAGATGGTGGACCCGGAGGCCAACATCATCGTCGGCTCCGCCTTCAACGAATCCCTGACCGGCCGCATGCGCGTGTCGGTGGTGGCGACCGGCATCGACGTGGCCGCGCCCGCGACCCAGCAGACGGCCGCGCCGCAGCCGCAGGCGGCGGCCCGCCCGGGCATGGGCTTCGCGCCCGTGGCGTCCTCCTTCCCGGCCGCAGGCGCTGCTGCCGCCGCCAAGCCGGCCGCCAGCGCTCCGGCACAGGCCGCCCCGGCCGCTCCGGCCGCTGAGCCCGCCGCTCCGGCCGAGGATGACATTCTCTCGCTCGACGCCAGCGCCCAGGTGACCGAGCCGGAGGTTGCGCCCGCGCCGGCCGCCCCGGCCGCGCCCGCTTCGGTTCGTGCCGAGCTGACCGTGGAAGCGCCGCGTCCCGCTCCGGCGGCCCCGGCCGCGCCGGCGCCCGAGCCGGTCGCCAAGCAGCCGGTCTACCCCGAGCCGGTGCGCCCGGCCCGCCGCCAGGAGCCCCAGCGCGCCCCGACCCTGTTCGAGCGCATGATGGGCATCACCCGCTCCACCCCGGTCGAGGAACCGGAGGAGCCGGCGCCCCAGCCGCGCAACCAGCGCGGGCAGGGGGATGACCCGCTGGAAATCCCGACCTTCCTGAAGCGTCAGGCCAACTAGGCCGCACCGCTTCTTCTCGTATCTCGACGAAGACTGGCCTCTCCCCGGCGTGCCGGGGGGAGGCTTTTCTTTTGGGGTTTGCCGGTTATGCGCGGTGGCGTGCGGAAGGGATCAGGCGAAGCGGAGACCGGCCCGCAAAAGAGGGCGGCAAGGCACTGAAAGACAAGCGGAAATCAAACGTGCCGCATCAGGCGGGCCCCGGTGTATTCGATCGTGGGGATTCGACCATGGGTGTATTCGACCATGGTGCCGTTGCTCCGGGAGCCGGAGCTGCTACCGTAAGGGCTCCGTCGGATGCCCTTGTTTGATCATCCTTCACAACCCCGCAGGCGGTCAACCTGCGGGGTTTCGTTATCAGGGATGTGGAACGGGGGCTGCCGCCGAATCAGGGCCACCTGGACTTGCTCAGGGCCACTTGGACTCGCTCAGGGCCACTTGGCCTCGGGCGGCAGGCTCATGAGAATGGCTTCCACATTGCCGCCGGTCTTGAGGCCGAAGGTGGTGCCCCGGTCGTAGACCAGGTTGAACTCGGCGTAGTAGCCCCGGTAGCGCAGCTGCTCCTCGCGCTGCTCGGGCGTCCATTCCTCCTTCGCGTGGCGGCGCACCAGCTCGGGGTAGATGTGGAGGAAGGCCTTGCCCACGTCCTGGGTGAAGGCGAAGTCCCGCTCCCAGTCGCCGGTGTTGTGGTGGTCGTAGAAGATGCCGCCCACGCCCCGCGCCCGGTTGCGGTGGGGGATGAAGAAGTACTCGTCGCACCACTTCTTGAAGCGGGGGTAGTAGTCGGGATCGTGCCGGTCGCACGCGGCCTTGAATGCGGCGTGGAAGTCCGCCGTGTCCTGCTCCACGGGGAAGGGCGGGTTGAGGTCGGCCCCGCCGCCGAACCACCATTTGGTGGTGACGAGGAAGCGGGTGTTCATGTGCACGGCGGGCACCAGCGGCGAGCGCATGTGGGCCACCAGGCTGATGCCGGTGGCGAAGAAGTGCGGGTCTTCCTCCGCGCCGTTGATCTGCCGGGCGAACTCGGGCGGGAAGGTGCCCTCGACGGTGGAGATGTTCACGCCCACCTTCTCGAACACCCGCCCCTTCATGAGGGACATGACGCCGCCGCCGCCGGGCGCGCCGGTGTAGTCGGTGCGCTCCCAGGCCTTGCGCTCGAAGCGGCCCGGGGGCAGGTCCGAGCCCGGCCCGTCGGTCTGCTCGTCCTCGATCGCCTCGAAGGCGGCGCAGATCTGGTTGCGAAGCTGCTCGAACCACGTGGCCGCCTGCTGCTTGCGGTCATCCATCTGGTCGGTCATCAGAGAAACCCTCCCGTTTGTCGCAACGCCTCGGACAGTACGATGGCGGCGGCAGTGGCTACATTGAGCGAGCGCAAGCCCGGTTTCATGGGAATGCGGACGACCGCATCGCAGGCCGCTTCCACCTCGGGTGGGGTGCCGGAGGTCTCGCGGCCGAGCATGATGATATCCTTGGGCGAATAGGCAAAGTCGATGTGGCGCAGCGTCCCGGTGGTCTCCACCAGCACGAGGCGATACCCCTCCGCCTGACGCCAGGCGTTGAAGGCGGCGAACTCGATGTGCCGCTTCACCTCGGCGAAGTCCACATAATCCAGCCCCGCCCGCTTGAAGCTGCGGTCGGAGAAGGGGAAGCCGCACGGCTCGATGATGTCCACCGGCACGCCAAGGCAGGCGCCAAGGCGCAGCATGGTGCCGGTATTGGGCGGAATCTCGGGTTCGAACAAGGCCAGACGCATGGCCAGCGCCTCTAGCGGCTTGCCCCCAGGCACATCAAGACCCCTCGCTCATAGACCGAGCCGACGAACAGGCGGCCGCGCGGGTCCACCATCGCCACCGACGAGGCGGAGAACAGGCTGCCGTCGTCCACGAAGGGCAGGGGCAGGGGCGTCTCCGGCGCGGGATAGGGCAGGGCGGCGGGGTCCAGCCGCAGCGCCATGGAGGGCGCGCGGCGCTGGTCCGGCGCCCGGGCGTAGGACTCGAAGGCGAGCGGGCGCGGATGGCCGGCGGCGACCACCGTGCCGTCCGGCTGGAGCACCAGATTGTCCGTCGCCATCGGCACGGGGATGTCGCCCTGCCTGATGAGCTCGCCAGTGAAGGGGTTGCGGCGGTACACCGCGACCGAGCGGCCCACCGATTCGCCCACCAGCAGCCACTGGCCGTCCGGCGAGCGGGTGATGCCGTTGGCAAACCGCAGGCCATCGGCGGCGACGCGGGTGGTGCGGCCGTCGTGGTAGACGACCGTGTTGAGGGGCAGCGCCAGATAGGTGGCGGCCAGACGCCGCCAGGCAGAGTCGTCGAAGGGGTCGTTGGTCACGTAGAACTGTTCGGACGAGACGGCGACGATATCGTTGGGGGAGGTCAGCGCCGTGCTGCGGAAGGTGCGCGCGAGGGTGAGGCGGCCGTCCTCGCCGATGTCGAACACCTTGACCGAATGGTCCCGCCCGTCCGCGCCGTGGTCGATGACGAACAGGCGGCGATTCCCTGTGAAATCGATAAACAAATCAAGGCCATGCGGGAAAAAGTTTTCATCCCGCCCCACGTTCAGCGGCGTGAGAGACGGTGTGTCCGTGCTGAAGTCGAGGAGGAAGATGTCGCCCCGGGGCCGCCCGCCGGTCTCGACCGCGTGGCGGTCGGCGCTCGACACGTAGGCGCGCCGGCGCTCCCAGTCCACCGCGAAGTCCTCCGCGCCGACGGGCCCGGCCAGGCGCACGCACTGCCCGGGCGTGCGGGGCTCCAGCGGCTCAAGCCAGCCGGTCAGCGGCAGCAGGAAGGCGATCGCGGCCGTGACCGCCAGCATGGCGAGGATCGCCACCATCCTGAGTCCCCGCTTTTGGCCGCGCATATGCGTGTCTTTCCTGTCTGATCTTCGTCTTGAAACAACGCCTTAAACCATTCTTTCGAACCGTGCAGGGGGCAATGCGTCCAAATTGCCCATTGCACCATACTGTCAGGGTTATTATGGAACCCGGCATATTGGGGGCATGGGGGCCTCCCAATGGGCTTTTGGACCGGCGGCTATCGGGGCTGTCGGTCGTAGTTGCATCAGGGACCACGACAGATATGGCTACAGCCGAAACACCAGCCGCCGCTCAGCCAGGGACGACGGAGGAGGGCGTTCGCCGCCGCGACTTCATCCACATCGCCACCGGTGCCTTCGTGACGGGCGGCGCCGTCATGGCGGCTTGGCCGTTCATTTCTCAAATGAATCCCGCCGCGGACACCCGCGCGCTCTCGACGGTCGAGGTTGACCTGGCGCCGATTCAGGTCGGCCAGGCGATCAAGGTCATGTGGCAGGGCAAGCCGGTCTTCATCCGCAACCGCACGGAGGCCGAGGTCGCCAAGGAGCGCGCCGTCAACGTCTCCGAGCTGCGCGACCCGCAGACCGACCAGGACCGCGTCAAGGAAGGCCACGACAACTGGCTGGTCACCCTTGGCGTCTGCACCCACCTCGGTTGCGTGCCGCTGGGCGCCGCCCAGGGCGAGCCGAAGGGTGAGTACGGCGGCTACTTCTGCCCGTGCCATGGTTCGCACTACGATGCTTCGGGACGTATCCGCAAAGGCCCGGCACCGAAGAATCTTGAAGTGCCCCAGTACGCCTTCAAGACGCCGACCTCCATTGTGATCGGGTGAGGTAAGACATGTCGTTTCATTGGGCCAAGCCATACGAACCCAAGTCGCCGGTGATGAAGTGGATTGACAGCCGTCTTCCGCTGCCCCGGCTTGTTGTTGAGTCCCTGGGAACCTACGAGGCTCCCAAGAACCTGAACTACTGGTGGAACTTCGGCTCGCTGGCCGGCCTGTTCCTGGTGGTCCAGATCGTCACCGGCATCGTGCTGGCCATGCACTACGCGGCCAACGAGACCGTGGCCTTCGCGTCGGTCGAGCGCATCATGCGCGACGTCAACTTCGGTTGGCTGATCCGCTACATGCACGCCAACGGCGCGTCGTTCTTCTTCATCGTGGTTTACGTCCACATCTTCCGCGGCCTCTACTACGGTTCCTACAAGGCACCGCGCGAGATGCTCTGGATCCTGGGCGTCGTGATCTTCCTCCTCATGATGGCCACCGCCTTCATGGGCTACGTGCTGCCGTGGGGCCAGATGTCCTTCTGGGGCGCGCAGGTGATCACCGGCCTGTTCACCGCCCTGCCGGTGGTGGGCGAGCCGATCCAGACCCTGCTGCTGGGCGCTCCGTTCGTGGGCAACCCGGCGCTGAACAAGTTCTTCTCGCTGCACTACCTGCTGCCGTTCGTCATCGCCGGCGTCGTGATCCTGCACATCTGGGCGCTGCACATCCCGGGTTCGAACAACCCGCTGGGCATCGACGTGAAGGGCCCGCAGGACACCGTGCCGTTCCACCCCTACTACACGATCAAGGATCTGGTCGGCGTCGTTGTCGCGCTGATCGTGTTCTCCGCCTTCGTGTTCTTCATGCCGAACGCGCTGGGCCACCCGGACAACTACATCCCGGCCAACCCGCTCGCGACCCCGGCGCACATCGTGCCTGAATGGTACTTCTGGCCGTTCTACGCGATCCTGCGCGCCTTCACGGTCGACTTCTTCGGCATCCCGGCCAAGCTGTGGGGCGTGCTGGCGATGTTCACCTCGATCCTGCTGCTCCTCTTCCTGCCGTGGCTCGATTCGTCGCCGGTCCGTTCGGCCCGTTTCCGCCCGGTCTACCGGCAGCTGTTCTGGGTGCTGGTGGCTGACGTGCTGCTGCTGGGCTACTGCGGTCAGGCTCCGGCCGAGGAACCGTTCGTCCGCATCAGCCAGTTCGCTGCTGCCTACTACTTCATCCACTTCCTGATCCTGGTGCCGATGGTCGCGCGTCTTGAAACGCCCAAGCCGCTGCCGCGCAGCATCGCGGATCCAGTTCTGCCGGGCGAAACCGTCGCCCAGCCGGCCGAGTAAGGGGGGCCTGCGTAATGATCCGTTTCGTATCCTTCGGTGTGGGCGCGGTCTTCTCGCTTGCCCTTCTGGTTGGCGCTTTCACTCCGCGTGAGACGCCGCAGCCGGACCCGATCAAGGCCCTGCAGAAGGAGCACAAGGAAGTGCACTTCGCCCATCAGGGCATCTTCGGCCAGTACGACCGGGCGCAGTTGCAGCGCGGCTTCCAGGTCTACAAGGAAGTCTGCGCCGCCTGCCACAGCCTGAACCTGGTGGCCTTCCGCACGCTGGAAGACCTCGGCTACAACGAGGCCGAGATCAAGGCGATCGCCAAGGCCTATGAAGTTCCGGCCATCGACGAGAAGACCGGCGAGGACACCACCCGCCCGGCGATCCCGTCGGACAAGTTCCCGAGCCCGTACGCCAACAGTGTTGCGGCCTCGGCCGCCAACGGCGGCAAGATCCCGCCGGATCTGTCGCTGATCGTGAAGGCGCGCGAGGGTCACGAGGCCTACATCTACTCGATCCTGACCGGATACGAGGACGCTCCGGCCGGCTTCCAGCTGCCGGAGGGCGGCCACTTCAACCCGTACTTCCCGGGTACCGTCATCGGCATGCCCAAGCCGCTGTCCGACGACCAGGTCACCTACGAGGATGGCACGCCGGCGACCGTCGACCAGATGGCCAAGGACGTGACCGCGTTCCTGGCCTGGGCCGCCGAGCCCAAGCTGGAGAACCGCAAGCGCGCCGGCGTGGGCACCATCGCCTTCCTGGCGATCCTGCTGGTGCTCAGCGTCATCAGCTACAAGAAGATCTGGGCGGGCGTGAAGGGTCCGAAGCCGCACGAAGGCTGAGACTGACGTCAGGCTTGCCTGATCCGAACACGGCAAGGGCCGGGGCACTGCTCCGGCCCTTGTTTTTTTTACGCCGCCGAATCTTCCGGGGCTTGCCTTGGCCGCGGTCCTCGTGTCCCTTTGCGCCCGATACGGTGGCAGATCACGAAAGGCGTGACCCCTATGGCGGAGACGGCGTCTGAGGGCCGGCTGGGCATCATCGGCGGCAGCGGGCTCTATCGCATGGCAGCCCTGGAGGAGGCCCGCTGGCAGGCAGTGGAGACGCCCTGGGGGCGGCCTTCGGACGACCTGCTGACCGGGCGGCTGGCGGGCCGGGAGGTGGTGTTCCTGCCCCGCCACGGCCGGAACCACAGCATCGCCCCGCACGAGCTGAATCACCGGGCCAACATCGCCGCGCTCAAGACGCTGGGCGTGACGGAAATCCTCTCCATCTCCGCCTGCGGCTCCTTCCGCGAGCACCTGCCGCCGGGGACGTTCGTCATCGTCGACCAGTACATCGACCGCACCCAGGGGCGGGCGCGCACCTTCTTCGAGGACGGCGTGGTCGCCCACGTGTCGATGGCGGAGCCGTCCTGCGGCCGGCTGGGGCAGGCAGCGGCCGAGGCCTGCACGGCGCTCGGCATCCCGCACCAGAGGGGCGGCACCTACCTGTGCATCGAGGGGCCGCAGTTCTCCACCCGCGCCGAGAGCCGCCTCTACCGCTCCTGGGGCGCGGACGTGATCGGCATGACCAACCTGCCGGAGGCCTACCTCGCCCGGGAGGCCGAGATCTGCTACCAGAGCGTCGCCATGGTGACGGACTTCGACAGCTGGCACGAACACCATGCGGCGGTCGAGGTGAGCGACGTGGTCCGGGTGCTGACCTCCAACGCGGCGCAGGCCCAGCAGCTTGTGGCGCAAGTGGCGGCCCGGCTGGCCCCGCCCGCCGGGGCCTGCCCCTCCGGCTGCGACCGCGCGCTGGAGCACGCCATCATCACGCCAGGGACGAACTGGCCGGAGGAGGCGCAGACGCGCCTCAGGTCCATCGCCGGGCGCGTCATGGGAGAAGGCCGATGATCGAACCGAACGAGGATCTGAAGCGGCTGATCCGCACCATCCCCAACCACCCGCTGCCGGGCGTGCAGTTCCGAGACATCACCACGTTGCTGGGCGACTCCTACGGCCTTGGCGAATGCGTGCGGCGGCTGGCGGACCGGCTGCGGGACGTGGGCGGGCACAAGGTCGCGGGCATCGAGGCGCGCGGGTTTATCATCGGCGGCGCGGTCGCGGCCGCGCTGGGGCTGGGCTTCGTGCCGGTGCGCAAGCGCGGCAAGCTGCCGTTCGAGACCGTGGGGCGGGATTACGAACTGGAATACGGCACGGACCGGGTGGAAATCCACGTGGATGCCATGCGGCCAGGCGAGAAGGTGATCCTCATCGACGACCTGATCGCAACGGGCGGCACCGCCCTCGCGGCGGTCGAGCTGTTCCGCACCGTCGGCGTGGACGTGGCCGCCAGCGCGTTCGTGGTGGACCTGCCGGATCTGGGCGGCAGCCAGCGGCTGCGGGAGGCCGGCGTGCCGGTCGCGACGCTGATCGCGTTCCCGGGTGCGTAGGTTCTTGGTTTCTTGCAGGAGGGTCTCGGACCCTCCTGGCAACCTCCCTTGCCTTTACAGGGACATGCGCCGGGCACAGGGCCTGCGCGCTGGCGAGGGTTTGAAGGGCCGTGCCTGTCCTTCCTCCCGGCTGTCCGGGAGAAAGCCTCCGTGCCTGCCGGATGCGGCCGATAGACGAACGGGAGGTGCAGGAGGGGCAAGCCCCTCCTGCATGAAAAACACCGCTTCACCCGCGCGCGTGTGTCAGGCCGGGCGCTGTCTGAAGAACACCGTGGAGGTCATGGTCATGACCGGCTTGCCGGCTGCGTCCACGGTCTGCTGTTCGAACGTGACAAGGCCGTAGCCCGGGCGGCTGCCGGACAGGCGCGCCCCCACCACCTTGACGCACATGCTGAGCACGTCGCCGGGCACCACCGGGCGCAGCCAGCGCAGCTGTTCGATGCCGGGCGAGCCCTCGCTGGTCTGGCCGCTTTCCTGCATCCACTGCACCAGCATCCGCATGGTCATGGCGCAGGTGTGCCAGCCGCTGGCGCAGAAGGTGCCGAACAGGGACTGTTTGGCCGCCTCGGGGTCGATGTGAAACGGCTGGGGATCGTACCGGCGGGCGAAGTCGATGATCTCTTCGGCCGTCACCTCGTAACGGCCGAAGCGCACCTCGTCGCCAACATTGAAGTCTTCGAAGTACTTCACTCAGGTCTCACGTGTTGAAGCGGAAGAGCATGATGTCGCCATCCTGAACGACATAGTCCTTTCCTTCAAGACGCATGCGGCCTGCTTCCTTGGCGCCGACTTCCCCGCCGAACTTGATGTAGTCGTCGTAGGCGATGGTCTCGGCGCGGATGAAGCCGCGCTCGAAGTCGGAGTGGATGACGCCCGCGGCCTCCGGTGCCTTCGCGCCCTTGCGCACGGTCCAGGCGCGGGCTTCCTTGGGGCCGACGGTGAAGAAGGTGATGAGGTTGAGCAGGCCATAGCCGGCGCGGATCACGCGGGCGAGGCCGGTCTCCTCCAGGCCCAGATCGGCGAGGAACGCCGGGCGGTCGGCCGGGTCCATCTGGGCGATCTCCGCCTCGATGGCGGCAGAGATGACCACGCTGAACGCGCCCTCGGCGGCGGCTTTCTCGGCCACGCGCTGCGAGAAGGCGTTGCCGGTGGCGGCGCTGCCCTCGTCCACGTTGCACACATAGAGCACGGGCTTGGAGGTGAGCAGCTGGGCCTGCTTGAACACCCGGGCTTCCTCATCGTCCTTCGGCGTGAAGAGGCGGGCGGGCTTGCCGTCGCGCAGCAGCTCGAGGACGGGCGTGAACACCGCCTCCTGCACCTTGGCTTCCTTGTCGCCGCCCTTGGCCTTCTTGGAAATGGCGACGAGGCGGCGCTCCAGGCTGTCCAGGTCCGCCAGCATCAGCTCGGTTTCCACCGTCTCGGCGTCGGCGATGGGATCGACCCGGCCCTCGACGTGGGTGATGTCGCCCTCGAAGCAGCGCAGCACGTGGATGATGGCATCCACCTCGCGGATGTTGCCGAGGAACTGGTTGCCAAGGCCTTCGCCCTTGGACGCGCCGCGCACCAGACCGGCGATGTCGACGAAGGCCAGCTGGGTTTCAACGATGCGCTGGGACTTGGCCAGCTCCGCGATCTGGTTCAGCCGCTTGTCCGGCACCGGCACCTGGCCCACGTTGGGCTCGATGGTGCAGAAGGGATAGTTGGCGGAGGCCGCCGCAGCGGTCTCGGTCAGCGCGTTGAACAGGGTGGACTTGCCGACGTTGGGCAGCCCGACGATGCCGCATTGAAAACCCATGGTGATCCTTGTCTCGCATACTGGCGTTCGGGCCGAGGCCGTGTGGCGGCCCGCCGGACCGAATATTCGGGGCGCTTCTTAGCGCTTCTTGCTGAATTTGTCGAAGAGCGACTGCAGGGTCGGCATGACCCGCGTCGCGTTGCTGGGCGCCTCCAGCGCCGCCGCCGGGCGGGGGGAGGCGGAGATGACCCGCGTCGCCGGTGCGGCGGGCCCGGCCGAGGCGGCAGGGGAGGCGGCCCCGGCCTCGCCTGCGCTCTTGTCTTCCGCCGCCTTGTCCTTCTTCGGGCGCGGCGGGGTCAGCCGCTGGGCAACGCTGGAGGCGAAGCGGGCGTCGTTGCCCTTGGCCAGCCAGCCGGCCTCCCTGGCGATGGCGTCGAGAAAGGCCTCGAGCCAGGGCTGGTCCGCCTTGGCGAAGTCGCCCAGCACCCAGCCGTGCACCCGCTCCTTCGAGCCGGGGTGGCCGATGCCGAGCCGGGCGCGGCGGTAGTCGGGGCCGAGGTGGGAGTCGATGGAGCGCAGGCCGTTGTGGCCGGCCGCGCCGCCGCCCACCTTCATCTTGAGCTTGCCGGGGGCCACGTCCAGCTCGTCATGGAAGACCAGCAGGGCCTCCAGCGGCAGCTTGTAGAACCGCATGGCCTCCGCAACGGACTCGCCCGAGAGGTTCATGTAGGTCTGGGGCTTGAGCAGCAGCACCTTCTCGCCGTTGATGACGCCCTCCGCCGTCAGCCCCTTGAAGCGGCTGCGCCACGGGCCGAAGCCGTACACCTCGGCGATGCGGTCAACCGCCATGAAGCCGATGTTGTGGCGGTTGCCTGCGTACTGGCTGCCCGGATTGCCCAGGCCGACAAAGAGCTGCATGGCCTTGTCCCTCGAAAACTCCCCGTTCCTATAAGCAAAAGGGGCGCAGGATCAAATCCCGCGCCCCCTTCAAGCCGGATATGCCGGAGTGGCTCAGGCGTTGGCTTCGCCCTCGGCGGCCGCCTCTTCCGACTTCAGGCCCGACGGCGCCACGATGGTGGCGATGGTCGCGTCGCGATCCTGAATGACGGTGGTGACGCCGGCCGGCAGGGTCAGGTGGCTGAGGTGCAGCGAGTCGTTGATCTCGAGACCCTTCAGCGACACGACCAGCTCGTCGGGAATCTGGTTGGCCGGGCAGACCAGCTCGACCTCGTGGCGCACAATGTTCAGCACGCCGCCGCGCTTCAGGCCCGGGCTCTGGGCCTCGTCCTCGAAGCGGACCGGAACGGCCACGGTCACGGTGGTGTTGGCGGAGACGCGCAGGAAGTCCACGTGCAGCGGACGGTCGGTCACCGGGTGGAACTGCACGTCGCGCGGCAGGGTGGTCTCGACCGAGCCCTCCACGTCCAGCTCAACGGTCGAGTTCATGAAGTGGCCGCGGTTGAGGAGCTTCCACAGCTCGTTCTCCGACACCGCGATCAGCGTCGGCTCCTTGTTGTCGCCATAGATAACGGCCGGAACAAGGCCCTTCTTGCGGGTTGCACGGGCCACTCCCTTGCCGGCACCGTTCCGCAGCTCGGCTTTCAGAGAAAGCACTTGGCTCATGGGTGATCTCCATAGAACATGGGCGGACCTCCAGGGATGTACCGCCCGGATTGCGAAGCCGCTGTCTCTAGCCAAAGGACAGCCAAAAGGCAAGGGCGGGTGCGCTCCCCCTGGCGGAAACGGGACGTTCTTGACGGACAAGGAGGGACGCTATGCCGCAGCCCGCTTCCTTCGCCACACATAAACTTGACCGCCCATGGGGGCGTCGCTAGGGTCCGCCGTCCGTTTCAACAGCGGGGTAGGCGGCACAGTGGCCGACGCGAAGAAACTATCGTTTCAGGATCTCATTCTCACCCTCCAGCGCTACTGGGCGCAGCAGGGCTGCGTGGTGTTGCAGCCCTATGACGTGGAGGTCGGGGCAGGCACCTTCCATCCGGCGACCACCCTGCGCTCGCTGGGGCCGGAGCCGTGGAAGGCGGCCTATGTCCAGCCGTCCCGCCGGCCGACCGACGGCCGCTACGGCGAGAACCCGAACCGGTTGCAGCACTACTACCAGTTTCAGGTGATCCTGAAGCCGAGCCCGGAGAACATCGTCGAGCTGTATCTGGGCTCGCTGAAGGAGATCGGCATCGACCTCAACATGCACGACATCCGCTTCGTCGAGGACGACTGGGAGAGCCCGACGCTGGGCGCCTGGGGCCTCGGCTGGGAAGTGTGGTGCGACGGCATGGAGGTGACCCAGTTCACCTACTTCCAGCAGATGGGCGGCTTCGACTGCAAGCCGGTCGCGGGCGAGATCACCTACGGCCTCGAGCGCCTCGCCATGTATATTCAGGGTGTGGACAACGTTTACGACCTGGACTTCAACGGCCAGGGCGTCACCTACGGTGACGTGTTCCTCGCCAACGAGAAGCAGTTCTCCGCCTTCAACTTCGAGCACGCCAACACCGAGATCCTGTTCCGCCAGTTCCGGGAGGCGCAGGAGCAGTGCCAGGCGCTGCTGGAGGCAAAACTGCCGCTGCCGGCTTATGATTTCGCCATCAAGGCCAGCCATCTGTTCAATCTGCTCAATGCCCGGGGCGTCATCTCGGTGGCGGAGCGCCAGGCCTACATCGGCCGCGTGCGCGAGCTGGCCAAGGGATGCTGCAAGGGCTGGATCGACGTGAACGCGGACCGCTGGGCCCGTGAGTTCGGGTGGAGTGCCGCCTGATGTCTGAACTGTTGCTCGAGCTGCAATCGGACGAGATTCCGGCGCGCATGCAGGCCCGCGCCATCGAGGATCTGTCCCGCCTGCTGGGCGATGCCCTGAAGGCACAAGGTCTGGAGCCGGAGAGCCTGGAAGCCTTCGCCACACCCCGCCGCCTGGCGGTGGCGGTGAAGGGCCTGCCCGACGCCCAGCCGGATGTGGAGGAGGAGCGCCGCGGCCCCCGTGTCGACGCGCCCGCCCAGGCCATCGAGGGCTTCCTCAAGTCCACCGGCCTCACCCGCAGCCAGCTGGAGGAGCGCACGGAGGGCAAGGGCACGTTCCTGTTCGCCCGCATCTCCCGCAAGGGGCGGCCGACGCTCGAGGTGCTGCCGGAGATCATCCCCGGCGTCATCCGCAGCTTCCCGTGGCCCAAGTCCATGCGGTGGGGGGAGCACTCCCTCTCCACCGATTCCCTGCGCTGGGTGCGCCCGCTCCAGTCCATCCTCTGCCTGTTCGACGGGCAGGTGGTGCCGCTGGAAGTGGAGGGCGTGCGCAGCGGCAACATCACCCGCGGTCACCGCTTCATGGCCCCGTCGCCCTTCCCGGTGAACAACCCGGAGGAGTACCGGACCAAGCTGCGCGTCAGCAAGGTGATCCTCGACATCGCCGAGCGCCAGCGCGTCATCGACACGGCCGCCCGCAAGCTGGCGGAGACCGCCGGTCTGGAGCTGGTGGAGGATCCGGGCCTCCTGGCGGAGAACGCCGGTCTCACCGAATGGCCGGTGCCGCTGATGGGCCAGTTCGACGAGAGCTTCCTCAAGGTGCCGCCCGAGGTCATCCAGCTGACCATGCGGGCGAACCAGAAGTATTTCGCCCTGCGTGACCCGCAGACCGGCAAGCTGGCAAACCGCTTCATCTGCGTGGCCAACGTGGAGGCGAGCGACGGCGGCAAGGCGATCGTCGCCGGCAACGAGCGGGTGCTGGTCGCCCGCCTGTCGGACGCCAAGTTCTTCTACGAGACGGACCTCAAGACCCGCCTCGAGGACCGCCTGCCCAAGCTGGCGGACATCGTGTTCCACGAGAAGCTGGGCACGCTCGCGGCCAAGGTGGAGCGGGTGGCGGGCCTGGCCCGCACGCTGGCGGCCTATGTGCCGAACTGCGACGCCGATCTCGCCGAGCGCGCCGCGCGCCTCGCCAAGGCGGACCTCGTCAGCGGCATGGTGGGCGAGTTCCCCGAGTTGCAGGGCGTGATGGGCGGCTACTATGCCGAAGCGCAGGGCGAGCCGCTCCAGATCGCCCAGGCGATCCGCGAGCACTACAGCCCGCTCGGCCCCAACGATGCGTGCCCGACCGCGCCGGTCTCCGTCGCGGTGGCGCTGGCGGACAAGCTGGACACCCTCGTCGGCTTCTTCGCCGTGGGCGAGAAGCCCACCGGCTCGAAGGACCCCTACGCGCTGCGCCGCGCGGCGCTGGGAGTCATCCGCCTCATCCTCGAGAACAACCTGCGCCTGCCGCTGCTGGCGGCGCTGAAGGCCGCCCGCGCGGCGCTGAACGTGGCGGACGCGACGGAAGCGCTGGACCAGGTCCTGCTCGACTTCTTCGCCGACCGCCTCAAGGTGCAGCAGCGCGAGGCCGGCGTGCGGCATGATCTCATCGATGCCGTGTTCAGCCTCGGCGGCGAGGACGACCTGGTGCGCCTGCTGGCGCGCGTGTCGGCGCTCAGCGCGCTGCTGGCGAGCGAGGATGGCGCCAATCTGCTGGCGGGCTACCGCCGTGCCGCCAACATCCTGCGGATCGAGGAGAAGAAGGACGGCTGCCGCTATGACGGCGCGGTCGACTCCGCCCTCTTCACCCAGGACGAGGAGCGGGCGCTGTCCGAGGCGCTCGTCGGTGCGCGGGCGGAGGTGGACGGCCTGCTCAGGGTCGAGGATTTCGGCAGCGCCATGTCCGTGCTGGCCCGTCTGCGGCCGCTGGTCGATGCCTTCTTCGACAACGTCACCGTCAACGCGGAAGAGGCGGCCGTGCGAGCGAACCGCCTCAACCTGCTCAACGCTCTGCGGGCAGCCGTGCATACCGTGGCCGATTTTGCCCGCATCGAAGGTTAATCGCGCGGAGCCATCGCACCCGAAGATTATATCGGGTTGACTTTTGGATCGTCGCGGTCATTTCAAGGCGCGTAGCTTTGCTGCGTTGCAACAAAGTTGCACGCGCATGAACGGAGGCAGCAAGACCATGACCAAGTGGGTGTACAGTTTTGGCGCAGGAGCGGCGGAAGGCAATGCAGGCCAGAAGACGCTTCTTGGCGGCAAGGGCGCGAATCTGGCCGAAATGGCCTCCATCGGCCTGCCGGTTCCGCCAGGCCTGACCATCACCACCGAGGTCTGCACCTACTACTATGACCATGGCCAGACCTATCCGCCCGAGCTGAAGGGCCAGGTGGAAGCCGCGCTGGCGAAGGTGGAAGAGGCCGTGGGCGCGAAGTTCGGCGACCGGCAGAACCCGCTCCTGGTCTCGGTGCGCTCGGGCGCCCGCGTGTCCATGCCGGGCATGATGGACACCGTCCTCAATCTCGGCCTCAACGACGAGACGGTGGAAGGCCTCGCCGCCAACAGCGGCAACCCGCGCTTCGCCTGGGACAGCTACCGCCGCTTCATCCAGATGTATTCGGACGTGGTGCTGGGCCTGGAGCACTACCTGTTCGAGGAACAGCTCGAAATCCTGAAGGAGGAGAAGGGCGTCTCCCTCGACACCGAGCTGGACGCGGACGACTGGAAGACCCTGGTCGGCACCTACAAGGGGCTGGTGGAGAAGCAGCTGGGCCGTCCGTTCCCGCAGGACGTGAATGACCAGCTGTGGGGCGCCATCGGTGCCGTGTTCGGCTCGTGGCAGTCCGAGCGCGCCAAGGTCTATCGCCGCCTGAACGACATCCCCGAGGACTGGGGCACCGCCGTCAACGTGCAGGCGATGGTGTTCGGCAACATGGGCGAGGACTCGGCCACGGGCGTCGCCTTCACCCGCGACCCCTCCACCGGCGAGCGCGCCTACTACGGCGAGTACCTCATCAACGCCCAGGGCGAGGACGTGGTGGCGGGCATCCGCACGCCGCAGTACCTGACCAAGGTGGCCCGCGAGAAGGCGGGCGCGACCGCCCCGTCCATGGAAGAGTCGATGCCGGAGACCTACCGGCAGCTGGCCGAGGTGTTCGAGATCCTCGAGAAGCACTACCGCGACATGCAGGACATCGAGTTCACGGTGCAGCGCGGCAAGCTGTGGATGCTCCAGACCCGCTCCGGCAAGCGCACCGCCAAGGCCGCTCTCAAGATCGCGGTGGACATGGCCAACGAGGGGCTCATCACCCGCGAGGAAGCCATTCTGCGCGTCGATCCGCAGGCGCTGGACCAGCTGCTGCACCCGACGCTCGACCCCAAGGCCAAGCGCGACGTGCTGACCAAGGGCCTGCCGGCCTCTCCGGGCGCGGCCTCGGGCGTGGTCGTCTTCACCGCTGACGAGGCCGAGCGCCTCGCCAACGCCGGCAAGGACGTGATCCTCGTCCGCATCGAGACCTCGCCGGAGGACATCCACGGCATGCACGCGGCCCGCGGCATCCTCACCAGCCGCGGCGGCATGACCAGCCACGCGGCGGTGGTCGCCCGCGGCATGGGCCGCCCCTGCGTCTCCGGCGCGGGCACGCTCGCCATCGATCTCAAGGCGCAGGTGATGCGCTGCAACGGCCGCGAGGTGAAGGCGGGCGACATCATCACCATCGACGGCTCCACCGGCGAGGTGATGGTGGGCGCGGTGCCGACCATCCAACCGGAGCTGGCGGGCGACTTCGCCACCCTGATGGGCTGGGCCGACAGCCACCGCCGCCTCAAGGTGCGCGCCAATGCGGAAACGCCGCTGGACTGCCGCACCGCCCGCGATTTCGGCGCGGAAGGCATCGGCCTGTGCCGCACCGAGCACATGTTCTTCGACGCGGACCGCATCGTCTCCGTGCGCCAGATGATCCTGGCGGAGGACGAGGCCGGGCGCCGCGCGGCGCTGGCCAAGCTGCTGCCGTACCAGCGTGAGGACTTCGTGCAGATCTTCACCATCATGGCGGGGCTGCCGGTGACCATCCGCCTGCTCGATCCGCCGCTGCACGAGTTCCTGCCGCACAAGGAGGAGGAATTCGCCGACGTGGCCGCCCAGGCGGGCGTGTCGGTCGAGTCGCTGCGCCGCCGCGCCAACGAGCTGCACGAGTTCAACCCGATGCTCGGCCATCGCGGCTGCCGCCTCGGCGTCACCTTCCCGGAGATCTACGAGATGCAGGCCCGCGCCATCTTCGAGGCGGCGGTGCAGGTGGCCAAGGCCTCCGGCCAGACGGTGGTGCCGGAGGTGATGATCCCGCTCGTCGCCACGCCCAAGGAGCTGGCGCTGATGAAGAAGGTGGTGGAGGAAACCGCCGCGAGCGTGTTCGCCGAGACCGGCACCACGCTGGACTACATGGTCGGCACCATGATCGAGCTGCCGCGCGCCGCCCTGCGCGCGGGCGAGATCGCCGAGCACGCGGCCTTCTTCTCGTTCGGCACCAACGACCTGACGCAGACGGCGCTGGGCATCTCCCGCGACGACGCGGGCCGGTTCCTCGGCACCTATGTGGACAAGGGCATCTACGCCAAGGACCCGTTCGTCTCCATCGACGTGGACGGCGTGGGCGAGCTGGTGCAGATCGCGGCGGAGCGGGGCCGCAAGACCCGTGGTGACCTCAAGCTCGGCATCTGCGGCGAGCATGGCGGCGACCCGGCCTCCATCCGCTTCTGCGAGAGCGTGGGGCTGGACTACGTGTCCTGCTCGCCCTACCGCGTGCCCATCGCCCGTCTGGCGGCCGCTCAGGCGGCGCTGGCGAAGAAGTAAGGGGCCGCTGGTACTCTCTGCCGGGGAGGGGCCTGCCCCCTTTCCGGGCGCTTCAGAGAGCCAGAGTCAGGGCCGAATTCTGGGCCAGGTTCAGGGGCCGTGTCCGAGGCATCGGGCGCGGCCCTTTTCTGTTGCCGGGATACGAAGCGCAAGTTCCGGGCAGGTGATCGTTCCACGGCCTGTAGTTTGGAATTAGAGGAACTTTAATGAAACCGGCCGGTTTTCCAGAGAGCCAGCATGGTTCAATGGACAAAAACAAGTCCAGAGGTGTCCCTTTCCCCTCTGGATACAAGGGCTCAGGCAGGATTGTTGCTCCGAACATCCCTGAAATCGGAGAGTGTCATGAGTGTGAAGCGTTCGAACAGTGTGTTGCCCGGCTTTGTGACTGTTGCGGTTCTTGGCGCGGTGCTTGGCGCAGCCGGGGCGGCACAGGCGGCGGAACCGGCCCGGCGGTATGTCGTGGTGCAGTGGGATCTGGAAGCCGCCATGAAAAACGAGTCTCTCGATGCGGCCCGCTACGCCCGGTTCGCCCAGCAGGCGCGGGAGCGCGGCAACGCGCAACTGGCCGACGTCTTCGAGCGCGTCGCCACGGCCGAGCGCGGGGAGCATCTCCAGAGGCTGGCCGCCCTGTCCGGTCAGGAGGCCGCCCCGGACCCGGCGGAACAGGAGGCCGCGCTGGCCCGGCTGCCCAACCAGTCCGACGCGGCCAACCTGCGCGACGCCATCACCAACGAGCGCTCCCAGGCCAACACGCTGCGCTCCGAGATGGTCAATCGCGCCCTGAAGTATGGGGATGTCGAGGCCGCGCAGACGTTCCTGACCGTCGGGCGGGGGGAAATCGACAACCTGCTGGCGCTCCGCGCCGCCCGCAAGCTGGCCCGGCAGACGGCGGGTTCCTGACCCGCCCGGTCCGGGCGGCGTTTCATCGCCTCCGAGACCAAAGGGCCTGCCGGGGTCAGCGCACCGGGTGGAAGTGATCGTAGATGGCCTGCGCCATGGCGGTGGAGATGCCGTCCACCTTGGCGATGTCGTTGACCCCGGCGCGGGCCACCGCCTGCGCCGTGCCGAAGTGCAGCAGCAGGGCACGCTTGCGGCTGGGGCCGATGCCGGGGATGTCGTCGAGCGGGCTGCGGGCCATGTCCCGGGCGCGCTTCTGGCGGTGGCTGCCGATGGCGAAGCGGTGCGCCTCGTCGCGCAGGCGCTGGATGAAGAACAGGGCGGGACTGCCCGGCTCCAGCGTCATCTCCCGGCCGCCGGGCAGGTGAAACACCTCGCGCCCGGCGTTGCGGTCCGGCCCCTTGGCGACGCCCACCATGGGCATGTCCTCGATGCCCAGATCCTCCAGCACGGCAAGGGCGGCGTTGAGCTGGCCCCGGCCGCCGTCGATGAACACCAGATCGGGCCAGTCGCCCTTCGAGCGGTCCGGGTCTTCCTCCTGAAGGCGGGCGAAGCGGCGGGTGAGCATCTCGCGCATCATGGCGAAGTCGTCGCCCGGCTTCAGCTCGGTCGAGCGGAAGTTGAACTTGCGGTAGGCGTTCTTGCGGAAGCCCTCGGGCCCGGCCACGATCATGGCACCGACGGCATTGGTGCCCTGGATGTGGCTGTTGTCGTAGACCTCGACGCGCTGGGGCGGGGCCTCCAGATCGAAAACCTCCGCCAGCAGCGCCAGATGCCGGGCCTGGCTGCTGGTTTCGATCATCCGCCGGTCGAGCGCGTCGCTGGCATTGCGCGCGGCCAGCTCGACAAGCTGGGCCAGCTTGCCCCGGCGCGGCATCTCCAGCGAGACCCGGTGCCCGGCGCGGGTGGAGAGCGCTTCCTCCAGCAAGTCCATCTCGGGGAGCTGCCGGTCGAGCAGGATGCGGCGGGGCGGCAGCTTGTCCTCGTAAAACTGGGAGAGGAAAGCGAAAACCACGTCCTCCAGCGTCTCGGTCCTGTCGTGGCGCGGGAACAGGGCGCGGTTGCCCCAGTTCTGCCCGCCGCGGATGAAGAAGATCTGGATGCAGGTGACGCCGCCCTTCTGGCAGGCGGCCACCACGTCCGCGTCGCCCGCGCTTTCGGCGTTGATGCCCTGCTCCTGCTGGATGAAGGTGAGCGCCCGCAGCCGGTCGCGGAACACGGCGGCGCGCTCGAAGTCGAGGGCCTCGGCGGCCTCCTCCATGCGGGCGGCCAGGCGCTTCTGCACGTCCTGGCTGCGGCCGGAGAGGAACGCCTTGGCGTCACGCACGAGGCCGGCGTAGCTCTCCGCATCGATGCGGCCGGTGCAGGGGGCCGAGCAGCGCTTGATCTGGTAGAGCAGGCACGGGCGCGAGCGGTTGGCGAAGAAGCTGTCCGTGCAGGAGCGCAGCAGGAACACCTTCTGGAGCGTGTTCAGCGTGCGGTTGACCGCCCCGGCCGAGGCGAAGGGGCCGTAGTAGCTGGCCTTGCCCTTGGCACGCGCGCCCCGGTGCTTGCCGATCTGGGCGAAGGGGTGGTCCTCCCGCAGCACGATGTAGGGGAAGCTCTTGTCATCCCGCAGCAGCACGTTGAACGGCGCGCGGTAGTGCTTGATGAGGTTAGCTTCCAGCAGCAGCGCCTCGGCCTCGGTGTGGGTCGTCACCACCACCATGGAGCGGGTCTGGGACACCATGCGCTGCAGGCGCACCGGCAGGCGGTTGACCTGCGTGTAGCTGGCAACGCGCTGCCTCAGGCTCTTGGCCTTGCCCACGTAGAGCACGTCGCCCCGGGCATCGACCATGCGGTAGACGCCCGGCCGGGCGGGCAGGGTGCGCACCACCTCGCGGATCACGGCGATGCCGCGCTCCAGATCGGGCGCGTCGCTCCCCTGAACGGTGAAGATGGCCTGTTCTTCCGAGAAGCGGTCGTTGAACGGAGGGTTACTCATGCACGCCAATATATGCGGGGCAGGCCGTCTGCCCTAGGCCGTTTGATGTTTCGGAGAAGAACGAATCAAGCCTGCGGCCAGGGCTCGATCCGAAGCCAAAAACTTATCCACTCAGCCTGTGGATAAATTTGTGGGCATAGCGTTGGCGAACTCGTCAAACCCGCAGAACTCTGCCATTCCCTGCCCGTTGCCTGTTTTTTGAGCATATTGACCAAGCTATTGAAATTAATCGACTTTTTCCTTGTCAACACTGTAGCGCTTCGGCTCGAAAGGGCGGAGTTGGCCGAATTTCCCTGAAACACGGCAGTCTTGCGGGGATGTGTAAAACTTACCGCTTCGGCCCCGGCTCATTCGCCGGTTCCGCCGCCGCCCGGCACGCCGGCGCGTGTGCGGGTGATCTCCACGCCCACCGACTCCGTTCCGGCCACGGCATCGAGCTTTTCCACCCGCACTGTCACCGCCAGCGCCTCGGGATAGCCGAGCACGAATGCCGCGATCTCGTCGGCGATGGTTTCCACGAGGTGGATGTGGCGACCGGCCATGACGCGCCGCATGCCCTCGGTCAGCTCGGCATAGCACAGCACGTTCTCGAGGCGGTCGTCGTGAGGGCGGGTGGCGTCGGTGACCACGTCGAGGTTGAGGCGCACCCGCTGGGTGCGGCCCTTCTCGGACTCGAGGACGCCCACCTCGGCCTCCACCAGCAGGTCGCGCACGAAGACGCGGCGCAGGGCGTTGACGGCGGGCGGGGGCAGGGCGGGGGCGGCGGTTTGCATGTCAGCTGGCTCCGTCGAGGTCGGGGGTCTCCCAGGCCAGATGCTGACCGCCGTCCACGGCGATCATCTGCCCGGTGATGGAGGGCGCGCGCAGGAGGAACAGCACCGTCTCGGCGATCTCCTCCGGCGAGACGGAGCGCTCCAGCAGGACGCGGGAGGCTTCGCGCGCGAAGGCGTCCGGAGTCTGGTAGATGCTTTGCAGCACCGGCCCGGGACCGATGCCGTTGACCCGGATGCGGGGGGCAAGCGCCTGCGCCAGCGTTTGCGTCAGGGTCCACAGGCCGGTCTTGCTCACGGTGTAGCTGGTGAAGTCGGGGTTGAGCCGCCACACCCGCTGGTCGATGAGGTTGACGATGGCGCCGCTCTCCCCCTCCGGCAGTTGCAGGGCGAAGTCCTGGGAGAGGCGGAAGGGCGCCCACAGGTTGACGTCGAGATTTCGGTTCCAGCTTTCGCGCGTCACCGTATCCCATTGATCCCGCACGAAAACCGAGGCGTTGTTCACGAGCGCGGCAAGCGGCCCTGCCGCCTCCCGCGCCCGGGCGACAAGGCTGGCGCTCTCCGCGTCGCAGCCGAGATCGGCCTGGACGGCGACCGCGTCGCCGCCCTCCGCCCGAATCGCGGCAACGGTGTCGGCCGCGGCCTCATCGGAGGTGTTGTAGTGAACGGCCACGCGCCAGCCCGCGCGGGCCAGCCGCAGCGCGATGGCGCGGCCGATCCGCTGGGCGGCGCCCGTGACCAGCACGGACTTCGGGGCCGCAGACGTCACTGGCAGGGCCCCACGCTCGCGCGCAGGCGCTTGTAGTCCGCCCGCACCGCGTCCGCGTCGCCCATGGCGGCGGCCGTCTCCAGCACCGACTCCGGCAGGGACTCGGGCAGGCCGCAGGCGAGGAAGTAGCCGAGGAGCGACTGCTGCTGGAGCGGCTGGGTCTCGCCCAGGCTGTCCGGCAGCTCCACCTGGATCGTGCCCCCGCCGCCTGCGGTCTCCGGCACGCTCACGGTCAGCATGCCCTTCTCGGCGGTCTCGACGAGGAAGTGGGTGGCGAAGTCCTCGTCGGCGCGGCGCTGCATGCGGGTGGCGTCGGCCACGCCCGTCACCCGGTAGCCGAAGCCGCTGCCGCGAATCGGGTCGGCGGCCACCTTGCGGACCAGATCGACCGCCTGGCCCGGCTTCAGCATCTGGGCGTTCTGCGCCACCAGCTGGTAGATGCGGTCGTTGCCGGGGATGGCCCGGAGGAACAGCAGGACCGGCTCGCCCTTCAGCTTGGGACGCTTGCCGAAGGTGGCCTCCGGCGCATCCCAGACGTAGACGATCTCGCCCGGCACGGCGCGCGGTGCCAGCAGCACGCCGGTCACGGCGGCGCGGATGACGAAGCGGTTGTACCCCGGCTGGACATCCGGCGCTTCCTTGGCGGACTGGCGGTCGATGGCGGAAATGGTGGCGGTCAGCACCACATCCGCGTTGAGGGTGAGGTTGGCGATCAGGGGATAGGTGACGTCACCCGCGGCGAGACTCGGGGCCGTCTGCGCCATCGCGGCGGCCGGCGCGGCGAGGGCAAGGCCCGAGGCCAGCAGAATCCGTGAGGCGAGGGAGGCGGAAAAATACTTCCGTCGCATTGACCGAACGTCTGATCGCATTGCCAGCATGGCTTCCCTTCTTATGAAATTGGCAGACCCATTTCCGTATATGGCCCGGATGTGATGTGGAGGCCAGAATCGGAGCGTCTACCTTATTTTACAATGAACAGCGGGCCGCGATTGACTGTGGAGAGGCAGAAGAAGTCAAGCTTCAAAGGCGCTGTTCAGCCCCGTTCTATGCCGTGATTTGCACGGTTGCTGCATTCTTTTCGGGGCCTTTTACCTATCGAAAAAGCGGTTGCGACAGCGAACCGTCGCGGCTACTACTCAGGGTAAGTGGGGGTCCGGCGTCAGTCGGCGGGCGTCCACTTTTCGTTTTTGGTACGCGCAGCGGCCGCAGAGGACAGAAATCGGCCGTCAGAGCTGCCAAGGGCGAAATATCTCAGTTCATGGGAGAGGAGCTGACCCCCTTCGATGGCGTACACTGACCAGCAAATGAGTAAGGGACGCATCGGCGCAATTGTCGTCGTTGTTGCCATCCATATTATGCTCGGCTGGGCGTTTTCTGCCGGCTTGGCGCCGAAGTTCGTCAAACTCATCCAGGGGCCGCTGGAGGTAACCGATATTAAGGAAGCCCCGCCGCCCGAGGACGAACCACCGCCGCCGCCTGAAGAGCTGGTGGAAATTCCGCCTTATGTGCCGCCGCCCGATCTGCCGATCGAGCTGCCGCCGCCGCCGGCACCGCCGCCAATCACGACCCAGCAGACCGTCAGGCAGGTTGAGCCCCCGCGTGTGGTGCAACCCGCTCCGGCGGCTCCCGTTGAGGCCAAGCCTGCCGTGACCCGTGTCCCGGCCAAGCCGAGCCGCCGCAACGTGATCGGTGAAGACGACTATCCGTCTGCTTCACTGCGCGCTGAGGAAGAGGGCGTGACCCGCGTCCGGTTTGTCGTCAATGCCGAAGGCCGTGTCGAGCAGTGCTCGGTCGTCGAGAGCTCGGGTCACCCGCGCCTTGACGAACGGACCTGCGAACTTGTCGTTCGTCGCTTCCGGTTCGAACCGGCGACGGAGAATGGCAAGCCGGTCCCCGAGACGCGGACCCAAAGCGTGAAATGGCAGATCCGCCGTTAATCCGGCAGGCATCATTGAGCATAAAAAGCCGAGAAACGAATTTTAAAGAGGAAGTTCGAAATGGAACAGGTTGCCGTTGACAATCCGTACGGTTTCCGCGCTGCGATGGAGCAGGGCGGCATCGTTGCCCAGGCCACGTTTGGCATCATGGCCGTGATGTCGCTTGTTTCCTGGTACATCATCTTCACCAAGGCCTGGGATCAGTCCAAGATCCTCCGCCAAGGCAAGGAACTCGACAAGAAGTTCTGGACCTCCAGCAGCCTGAAGGACGGCGCTGCCAAGCTGGGCAAGAACACCGCTTACCGCCAGATCGTGGACGACGGCCTGCGCGCCGCCGAGCACCACGAGGGCCGTCTGACCGACAAGATCGACCAGCACGAGTGGGTGACCATGTCGCTGCAGCGCTCGGTCGGCGCGATCAACAGCCACCTGCAGGGCGGCCTGTCGTTCCTGGCTTCGGTGGGCGCGACCGCTCCGTTCATCGGTCTGTTCGGTACCGTGGTCGGCATCTACCGCGCTCTGGTGAACATCGGCATGTCCGGTCAGGCCTCGATCGACAAGGTCGCCGGCCCGGTCGGTGAAGCGCTGATCATGACCGCGATCGGTCTGGCCGTCGCCGTGCCGGCCGTGCTTGGCTACAACTGGCTGACCCGCCGCAACAAGGCGATCATGGACGGTCTGAACAACTTCGCGGCTGACATCCACGCGTTCCTGATGTCGGGTGCCCGCGTTGCCCCGACCGCTCCGACCGCTGCTGCTCCGGCTGCCAAGAAGTAAGTAGCGCCGCACGTCAATTTCACCACGGGGAGACCATCCCATGGCAATGAGTGTAGGATCTGACGGGGACGGCGAAGGCAAGGCCATGTCGGAGATCAACACGACGCCGCTCGTCGACGTCATGTTGGTGCTTCTGATCATCTTCCTCATCACCGTTCCGGTCGTGATTCAAACCGCGCCGGTGGAACTGCCGAAGGTGGCGAGCATCCCCCTTCAGACCAAGCCTGAAAACATCGTCATTTCCGTCGATGCCCAGGGCAACGTCTACTGGGGTGCTCAGCTGGTGGCTGGCGGCAAGACGGAGCTGCGCGAAATGGTGAAGGAGCGGGTGATCAACGCCGTCCAGGCGGGCCAGCCCATTCCGGAAGTCCATATCCGCGGCGACCGTAACACGCCGTACCAGTACATCGGCGGTGTCATCTTCAACGTGCAGATGGCAGGCATTCCGAAGGTCGGATTCATTTCCGAGCCTCCGGCAGGCATGGTCGTCACGCGCTGAGCCACCGGCTCCGGAGGAGTAACGAAAATGGCAATGAGCGTTGGAGAAGGTGGGGGCGACGGCGCCCCGATGGGCGACATGAACACCACGCCGTTGATCGACGTGATGCTCGTTCTGCTCATCATGTTCATCATCACCATTCCCATCCAGACTCACGCAGTGAAGCTGGATATGCCGCAGCAGACCAACCAGCCGCCGCCAGAGACCAATGAGCGGCCGGTCATCCACCGGGTCGAGGTTGATTTCCTCAACCAGATCTACTGGGATGGCCAACCGGTCGATCTGCCGACGATCCAGGAGTATTTCCGTCAGGCGGCCAGCAAGCCGAACCAGCCGGAAATCCACATCCGCCCGGACGCGATGGCGCAGTACGAGGTCGTTGACCAGGTGCTCGCCGCCGCCCAGACGGTCGGTGTGACCAAGATGGGCTTCGTCGGCAATGAGGCTTACGCCCAGTAAGCTTCATGCGGAACTGGTATAGCCAGAGTTCATAGTGGGTTAAGCGTAGGGCCGGTACATCCGGCCCTACGTGTTTGGGGAAGGCCGCACCACACAAAGCGGCCAAGCGGGAGAAAGCCAACATGTTGAAATCACGCATTCGTCCTTTCGCGTCAGCCCTGGTGCTCGCCACCATGACGGCCGCTGGCGCGGCAATGGTCGCCACGCCGGCGCTTGCCCAGAAGAAGGACGAAGCCCCCAAGCCGCCGAAGCCGAGCCGCAAGGCCACCAAGGGGCTCGGTGACATCCAGAAAGCGCTGGGCGCGAAGGATTTCGAGACCGCCAAGGCGAAGCTCGCCGAGCTGGAAGCCGCGGGCGACCTGACGGAGGAGGACCTGTACTTCGTCTCCAACTTCAAGTTCCAGGCCGCCGCCGAGACGCAGGACAACGCCCTGCTCGAGAAGGCCCTGGAGCAGATGGCGGTCAACAAGTACACCACCCCGACGGAAGTTCCGAAGATCCGCAACAACCTGATCGCCCTGGCGATCCAGGCCCAGGACTACCCGAAGGCGATCCAGCGCTCCAAGGAAGCCCTGGCGGCCGATCCGACCAACGTCGAGATCATGCTCAACATGGGTCGCATCTACTTCCAGCAGGACGACTACCAGAACGCGATCGCCTCCTTCCGTCAGGCGGCCGACGTGGCCAAGAGCCAGGGCCAGACGGTCGAGGAGAACGTCTACAAGCTGATCGCCCAGGCGGCGATCAAGTCGGAGAACCCGGCGGCCATCCAGTCGGCCATGCTGGATCTGGTGCGCAACTACCCGTCCCAGACCAACTGGCGCGACGCGCTGGTGCTCTATCGCAGCCAGCCGGGCGTTGGCGATCCGCAGACGCTCGACTCGTTCCGCCTGCAGTGGGTGACCAACTCCCTCGATGGTCAGCGCGACTATATCGAGATGGCCGAGCTGGCCATGAAGCGCGGTCTGCCCGCCGAGGCCAAGGCGGTGCTGGAGAAGGGCGCCGCGGCGAACGTGTTCGGCTCCGCCAAGGCGCTGGCCGACGAGATGCTGGCCTCGGCCCGCAACCGCACGGCCGCCGACCTCAAGGAACTGCCGTCGCTGGAAGCGGAAGCCCGCTCGGGCAAGACCGGCGATCTGGCCGCGTCCACCGTGGGTCAGGGCTACCTCAGCCACGGCAACTATGCCAAGGCGGTCGAGTTCTACAAGCTCGGCCTCGACAAGGGCGTGAAGAACAAGGACGAGGCCACCCTGCAGTATGGCATGGCCCTGCTGGGCGCCGGTCAGGCCCAGGAAGCCCTCGCGGCGTTCCAGTCGGTCGGCGGCAACCTGAAGCCGCTGGCGGACCTGTGGGCCGCTCACGCCAACAACGTGGTGCAGGGCCGCTAAGCCCGCCCGCACACACGCTGGCGCAGAAACGGAAACGGCGGCCTTCGGGCCGCCGTTTTTGTTTCGGGGATATGGTTTCGGGGATATGGATGCGAGGGACGCAGTCCCTCGCGCTCCCTTTCGTTTGAACGGGCCGCGTTTCAGGAGCGCACTGGAAACACGGCCTTTTCCATTTTTCCAGGGCCGTGCCCTTGACGAACGTGAGGTGCAGGAGGGGGCGAAGGCATGGCCTGCGCGCCCCCTCCTGCCAATCAAACGTCAAAAGGGATCACAGATCCTGGAGGTAGAAGCTGCGGATCGGCTTCAGGTCGTCGTCCAGATCGTAGACCAGCGGCTGGCCGGTCGGGATCTCCACCTTGGTAATCTCCTCGTCGGTGAGGCCGTCGAGGTGCTTGACGATGCCGCGGATCGAGTTGCCGTGGGCGGCGATGATGACGCGCTTGCCCGCCTTCAGGTCAGGGGCGATGCGCTCCTCCCACAGCGGCAGCACGCGGGCGACGGTGTCCTTCAGGCTCTCGGTGCGCGGCACCGGCAGGCCGGCGTAGCGGCGGTCCTTCGACACGTCGAATGGGCTGCTCTCCTCAAGCTCCGGCGGCGGAATGTCGTAGCTGCGCCGCCAGATGAACACCTGCTCCTCGCCCACCTTGGCGGCCATCTCGGCCTTGTTGAGGCCGGTCAGCGCGCCGTAGTGACGCTCGTTCAGCCGCCAGTCCTTCACCACCGGCAGCCACAGCTCGCCCATTTCCTCCAGCACCAGGTTGAGGGTCTTGTTGGCGCGGGTCAGCAGCGAGGTATAGGCCACGTCGAACGCATAATCGCGCGCCTTCAGCTCGCGACCGGCCGCCCGGGCTTCCTCGACGCCCTTCTCGGTGATGTTCACATCCCACCAGCCGGTGAAGCGATTCTCAAGGTTCCAGGCCGACTGGCCGTGACGGATCAAGACAAGCTGAGGCATTGCAATCCTATCCCTGCGGATGAAACAAAGGGGTCTGGTCTGGCGCTGTGTAGCCAACTCGGCTGGCTCAGGCAAAGGCGCTTTTCTGACGCGCCTGAAGGGCATGGGCCGGAGGGGCGGGGGCGACGCTCCCGCACGCCCCGCGCCGCCTTTCGCAGTCCGGCCGCTGTCTCAGGCCGGGGTGGTCATCAGGTCCTTGAGCGCATGGTCGGGATCGCACAGCAGGGTGCGGTCCGGCTCCAGCCCGGCGGCCACGAGCTTCTTGCCCGCCATGAAGTCCTTGATGCTGTTGATGCAGTCCAGCGCGATCAGCTTGCCGCCGCGCAGGTAGCACACGGAGAAGGGCGTGGCCTCCGGCGAGCCGCGCACCACGATCTCGTCGTAGTCGATGGCAAGCCCGGCGGTTTGCAGCTTGATGTCGTACTGGTCGGACCAGAACCACGGCAGGTCCGCATAGGGCTCGGGCGTGCCGAGGATGACGCCGACGGCGGTCTTGGCCTGGTCCACCGCGTTCTGCACCGACTCCAGCCGCAGCGCCCCGGGGGCGAAGCGGTTGGGGTGACGCGCCACGTCGCCGATGGCGAGGATCGCCGGGTCCGCCGTGCGGCAGAACTCGTCCACCACGATGCCGTTGTCGCAGGGCAGGCCGGCCTCCTGCGCCAGTTCGCTGTTGGGGAGGATACCGATGCCCACCACCACCACGTCGGCCGGGATCACCTCGCCCGAGCCGAGCTGCACGCCGGTGACGGCGGTCTCGCCCACAATGGCGGCGACGGCGGTGTTCAGGCGCACGTCCACGCCCTCAGCGCGGTGCTTGGCCTCGAAGAAGCGGGAGACCACGGGGCTGGTGACGCGGGCGAGCACCCGGTCCAGCGCCTCGATCAGCGTCACCTCATGGCCCAGCTTGCGGGCAGAGGCGGCCACTTCCAGGCCGATGTAGCCGCCGCCGATGACGGCCAGCCGCGCCCCGGGCTTGAGGGAGGCGCGGATGCCGTCCACGTCCTCCAGGGTGCGCAGATAGTGCACGCCCGGCAGGACCGCCCCCGGGCAGGGCAGGGGACGCACGCGCCCGCCGGTCGCAAGAATGCACCAGGTGTAGCGGATGGCCTCCCCCGTGCTCAGCGTCGCGGTGCGCGCTTGGGGGTCGAGCCCCGTCACCCGGGTGGACAGGCGCACGTCGATCGCGCGCTCCTGCCAGAACTCGGCCTTGCGAAGATAGAGACGCTGGGCCTCCAGCGTGCCGGCGAGATAGGCCTTGGAGAGCGGCGGGCGCTCATAGGGCAGGGCGGCTTCCTCGCCCACCATGGCGATGGACCCGGCGAACCCCTTCTGCCGGAGGCCGACCGCCGCCATGGCTGCCGCATGGCCCGCACCCACAATCAGAACATCACGCTCAACCGTTGCCATGGTCACTCCGCTTGCCTCAACGCCTGATACAAGCCCCATGGGTAGCAGCCGGGGAAACGCCCGTCATGCTCGCCTTTGGTAGAGGGGCGAGCCGGCGCACCCCGGCGGCGTTCCCGGTGGGGCGCAGCCCTAGCGCAGGTCGTCCACCAGCGCGAACAGGGCGTCGAGGCAGGCGCGGCCCAGATGCATGGAGCGCTCGGGCGACCAGCCGTGCACCGGGTCCGGGTTCTCCTCGGCATCCTTGAAGGGCATCTCCAGCGTCATGGCGAGGCACTTGTAGCGCGCCGCGATGGCGTTGGTGGACATGCTCATGTTGGCCTCGCCCGGTTTGGAGGGCGCATAGCCCACGCGGGTCTGGAAGTCCGGGCAGAGGCGGGCGAGCGTGGACTTGTAGCGCTCCAGCAGGCTGAATTGGTGCTCGGTGGCCTCCAGCACGCCCTCGAAGCCGGCGATGAAGTTGTGGGGCAGGGCTTCGTCCCCGTGCATGTCGAGGCAGAAGTCGCAGCCGACCCGGTCCATGTGGTTGCGCACCAGATACACCTCCGGGCTGCGCTCCAGGGTCGGGTTGTCCCACTCCCGGTTCAGGTTCACGCCCGCAGCATTCGTGCGCAGGTGGCCCCGGCGCGACCCGTCCGGGTTCATGTTGGGCACGATGTAGAACACGCACGTCTCGCGCAGCCGCTTTGCCACGGAATCATCCGGGTCGGTGAGGCGGCGCAGCACGCCCTCGGCCGCCCATTCGGCCATGGTCTCGCCCGGGTGCTGGCGGGCGATGATCCAGATCCGGCGCTTGTTCTCGCCGGGCTGGCCGATGGTCACGAGGTCCAGATCCTGCCCGTCCAGCGTCTGGCCGAGCACGGAGACATCCACGTCCGGCTCCTGCGCGATTTCGGCCAGCAGGTCGTGGTGCCGCTCCATGCTGTAGGGCGCGAAATAGGCGAACCACACGCTGTTGCTCATGGGCGTGTAGCGGAAGGTCAGCTCGCCATTGGCGTAGCTGGTCTCCACCTGCGTCCAGCTCATCCGGTCCTCCGACACGCGGGCCCGGTAGCCGGGCCAGCCGTCGGGGTAGGCCGAGCCGCCCGCGTTGGTGATGGTCAGCGTGCAGGGAACGCCCGCCGCGCCGGTCAGGCGGAAGTGGAACCACTGGTAGAAGTCCGAATTGTGGTCCCGCCGGATGGCGAGCCGGATGTTCTCCGGGTTGTCGAGAGACAGGACCTCGATGTTGCCGCTGTCAAAGTTCGCGGACACCGCAAGAGCCATGGGGGTTACTTTCCTGAAGGTTCGACATAACGGGTGGTCCGGCCGGAGGGGCCGGGGAAGTCGGACAGAAGGGCGTCCGCCAGACCAGGCAGCAGGGAGGCGAAGTCGCCGCCCTTTTCCTTGCTGGTCTCGGCGGTGGCGCGGCCCTCCCAGACGGTCTGGCCATCGGGCTTCATCAGCCGGAGCGAGAGGGTGTGCACGCGGGTGCCGCTGCCCTCGCTCTTGCGGCCAAGGCCAAAGGACGTGCCGACGCTGACGCCGACGTGGCTGCCGACGCCGCCAACGCCCACCCCGACCGAGACGGGCGAGGACGAGCCGTCGCGCAGGGCGGCGCGGGTGGAGGTGACATAGCCCACCTCGCCGATCAGGTCCGCCGTGCCGCCCTCGGCGGGGCGGAAGCCGTGACGCGCCAGCCGCTCGCCAATGACGGCGGCATACTGCTGGAACTCGAGACTCCGGGTGACCTGCGGGTCCGCATGACGGAGCGAGACGGTTGCCGCCCGCGCCACGTCATTCTGGTGGAAGCGCACCACATCCGCCTCGAAACGAGGGCTGGAACAGGCGGCAAGGGACGAGGCCACAAACGCGGCTGCGAAAATACGGGTGAGGGACACGTGTGTGACTCCCTGAGACAGGAACTGTCTGTAAATCTAGGCGTCTCCGGCCGTAACAGCAATCATGGACCGGGAGATGCCCCCGTTTCCCGCCCCGCCGGGCAGACGGGGCCAGACGGCGGCAGGAGGCAGCAGCGCAATCGGGGAAATCATCCTAACAGCTTGAAATCGTGATGGCGCCACCCCAACTCCTTGGCTGCCGGCGCGCCGACGCAGCAGGTTTTGTTGCCAAGCTCAAACGTATGAGGTAGCCGAGCCGACATCGCATCTTCTACTATCCTGATCATTTATTCCGGACGTTCTGGAGGGGGCCTTGAAGGACACGACTGTTCTGGTGACCGGCGGTGCGGGCTATATCGGCAGCCACGCGGTCCTGGCATTGAAGGACGCGGGTTTCCCGGTCGTCGTCATCGACAATCTGGTGACAGGCTTCCGCTGGGCGGTGCCGGAGGATGTGCCCTTCTATCAGGGCGACATCGCCGACGAGGCGCTGGTGGACACCATCTGCAAGACCCACGGCATCAGCGCCATCATGCACTTCGCCGGCTCGGTGGTGGTGCCGGAGTCGGTGGAGAACCCGCTCAAATACTATCACAACAACACGGCCAAGAGCCGCACGCTCATCGAAAGCGCGGTGCGGAACAAGGTGAAGCACTTCATCTTCTCCTCGACCGCCGCCGTCTACGGCATCCCCGAGCGGGTGCCGGTGGCGGAGGACTTCCCGACCGTGCCGATCAACCCCTACGGCGCCTCCAAGCTGATGACCGAGGTGATGCTGCGGGACTGCTCGGCGGCCTACCCGATCAACCACGCGGCGCTGCGCTACTTCAACGTGGCAGGGGCGGACCCGGCGGGGCGCACCGGCCAGTCCACCCGCAACGCCACCCACCTCATCAAGGTGGCGGCGGAGGCGGCGCTGGGCAAGCGCGCCTCCATCAGCATCTATGGCACGGATTACCCGACCGCCGACGGCACCGGCGTGCGCGATTACATCCATGTCTCCGACCTGGTGAACGCCCACGTGCTGGCGCTGGAGCGGCTGATCGAGGAGCCGAAGCAGAACCTGCTGCTCAACTGCGGCTACAACCGGGGCTTCTCGGTGCTGGAGGTGATCGAGGCGGTGGAGCGCGTCTCCGGCGTCGCGATCCAGCGGGAGCTGGCCCCGCGCCGGCCCGGCGATCCGGCGGCGCTGGTGGCCGACAACCGCAAGATCCAGGAAACTTTCGCCTGGCAGCCGCGCTACGGTAACCTGGACTTCATCGTCGAGACCGCCCTCAACTGGGAGCGGCAGGTCGAGACGCGGAGAGCGGAAAGGCAGCTGAACTAGGATGACGGTGCCCAAGGACGGAAGCGGCTTCGATCAGATCTGCGAAGAACTGGTGCACAGGCCGCTCCGGCAACTGTCCGCCGCCATGCCCCCCCGGTCCCCGTTCCTCGTGAACGTCGGGCCGCTGCTGTTCGACTTCACCCGCACCCACTGGCATCCGAGGCTGTGGGACGCCGCGCGGCCGCTGTGGCCGCATGGCGGGTGGCAGGGGGCGTTCCGCGCCCTGACGCAAGGGGCCCTCGTCAACACGACGGAGGGACGGGCGGCCCTGCACACGGCGGCGCGCGGCTTCGACGTGCCGGAGACGGCGGCGGACGGCAGCCCGGTGCGGGCGGTGGTGGCCGAGGGCGACGCGCGGATGAAGGCGCTCGTCAACCGGCTGCGCGCCCACAAGGCCAGCGACTACGACGCGGTGCTGCACATCGGCATGGGCGGCAGCGTGCTGGGCCCGGCGCTGGCGGTGGAAGCCCTGGCCGCCGGGCACAAGGGGCGGTTCACCACCCGCTTCATCGCCAACATCGACGGCCATGCCTTCCGGCGCGCCATTGACGGCCTCGACCCGCGCCGGACGCTGGTGATCGCCGTCTCCAAGAGCTGGACCACCGCCGAGACCCGGGCCAACCTGAGGCTCGCCTGCCGCTGGCTGGAAGAGGGCGGGGTGGTGGTCCCGGCGCAGTCGGTGATCGCCGTCACGGCGGCGCGGGACAAGGCGCTGGCGGATGGCATCCCCGAGGCGCATGTCCTGCCCTTCGGCGCGTGGGTCGGCGGGCGCTATTCGGTGTGGTCGCCGGTGGGCGTCACCCTCGCGCTGCAATACGGCTGGGACGTGTTCGAGGCCTTCCGCGCCGGCGGGCGGCTGATGGACCAGCATGTGGCCGAGAGCGGCGACACCCCGAGCGCGCCGACCATCGCCGCCGTGCTGGGCTACGCCTATGCCCGGTGCAGCAAACGGGCCACGCGGGGCGTGTTCGCCTATGACGAACGGCTGGCCGCGCTGGTGCCCTACCTCCAGCAACTGGAGCTGGAGAGCAACGGCAAGAGCGTGAAGGCGGATGGCAGCCCCTACGACGGCCCGGCCATGCCGGTGGTGTGGGGCGGCGTCGGCACCTCCGCCCAGCACGCGGTGTTCCAGTGGCTGCACCAGTCCACCGACTGGGCGCCGGTGGACTTCATCGCCGTCGCCTGCCCGGATCACGGCTTCGAGGCGTCGCACCGGGCGCTGCTCGCCAACTGCCTCGCCCAGGCCAGCGCCCTGATGGAAGGCACGGACGGCGGCGGCGACCCCGCCCGGCGCCACCCGGGCAACCGGCCGTCCACGATCATCCTGCTCGACCGGCTCACCCCCGAGGCGCTGGGGGCGCTGCTCGCCTTCTACGAACACCGCACCTACGCCTTCGGCTGCCTGATGGGCATCAACTGCTTCGACCAGATGGGCGTGGAGCTGGGCAAGCGCCTGGCGGGCGGCGTGGAGACGGCGCTGGAGACCGGCAACGTGGCGGGGCTCGATCCCTCCACCGCCAATCTGGTGCGCCGCCTGATGTCACGCGGGCAGTGATCGCCCCGAGGTGTTGAGCGATCAGGAGGCAGGAGGGTCTTGGACCCTCCTGGCAACCTCCCGTTCTTTCTTGGGCCGTGCCTGCCGGGCCGCCGCGCGCATACGGGCCTGGCCGGGTGCGTCCCGGAAAAACGAAAGGGGGATCTCAAGGGGGTCCAGGACCCCCTTGAAGAATAGCTTATCTTACCTGAAACCCCGCCTCAGGCGGGCCGCAGGGGCCCGGCCGAGAGGAAGCGGCGGCTCCGCCCCTCCAGAATGACGGCGGTCAGGACCCCGCTGCGCCACGCGCCGGTGTCGACCGCGATGCGGTTGGGCAGGCTCTGCGGCTCGGGCACGATGGTGTGGCCGTGGACCACCACCGCCCCCAGGTCCTCCGTCGAGGACAGGAAGGGCTCGCGAATCCAGATGAGGTCCTCGTTCTGCTGCGCGGCGAGCGGCACGCCGGGGCGCACCCCGGCATGGACGAAGAGATAGTCCCCAAGGCGCAGGCTGATCCCGGTGTTCGCCAGAAACTGGCGGTGGTGCGCCGGCACGGCCGCGCGGGCGGCGGCGAGAATCGCGTCCATGTCGCCCGAGTAGAGCAGCGGGGTGCCGAGGCCATAGCTGGAGAGGGTTTCCATGCCGCCGTAGTCGAGCCAGGCGGCCACCGTCTCGGCCGGGGCGACGCCCTCGAGCACGTCGAGGAAGCACTGCTCGTGATTGCCGCGCAGGTAATGGACCGATGCCCACGGCGGCGACAGGGTGACAAGACACTCCAGCACCTCGGCCGACAGGGGGCCGCGGTCGATGTAGTCGCCCAGGAAGATGAGGCGGGTCTCGGGGCCGGGGTTGGCCGCACACCAGTCCTCCAGTTGCCGGAGGAGCGCCTGCAGCAGGTCGAGACGGCCGTGGATGTCTCCCACGGCGATCAGCCGCATCCCCTCCGGCGTCGAGGCATGGGCGAACGGTTGCGCCTGCGCAGACGGCGCATCCATCTCGCTGCGACTCGCCAGCCGGGTCAGCAGCTGCCTGATCATTGTTGTCCGCCCTCCCGCTTCGCGCCCGTGTTCTGTGCCGTGTCCTTTCCAGACACGTTTTCTGTTCGGGCTCCTGCCATGCATCCCCGCGTTGCCGCGGGGACGGAAGGGATGTATAGCGCGTTCGGGCAGCGCCTGCACCAAAGACCCGCACAAATTCACAAAAGGGGAAGGGGGCGCGCCGGTGTTTCTTCTCAATTTGGGACCGGCAGGCTTGACAAAAGGGCCGCCACCCCATATCCGCGCTGCTTCAAGTTTAAACCACGACAAAAACGGCAAGCGTCATGAAAATCCGTAACTCGCTCAAGTCGCTCAAATCCCGCCACCGCGATTGCCGGGTCATCCGTCGTCGTGGCCGCGTCTACGTGATCAACAAGACCAACCGCCGCTTCAAGGCCCGCCAGGGTTAATTGTGGCGACCAACGGAGGGCCGTCGGCGGTCGTCTTCGACGTCGGCGGCGTTCTGTGTGACTGGGATCCCCGTCACCTCTACGTCAAGCTGATCCCGGACCCGGAGGAACTGGACTGGTTCCTCGCCAACGTGGTCACCCACGCGTGGCACTTTCAGCACGACGCCGGCCGCTCGGTCCGTGAGACCATTCCCGAACTGGCGGCCCAATTCCCCAAATACGCCGACCTGATCGCGCTGTACGATTCGCGCTGGCTCGAGACCATCGCCGGCGCCATCGAGGGCACCTGCACGCTGGTGGAACAACTGGCGGCCCGGGGCGTGCCGCTCTACGCCATCACCAACTTCTCGGCCGAATTCTTCCCGCGCTACTGCGAAGCCTACCCGGTCATGCGCCACTTCCGCGACATCGTGGTGTCGGGCGAGGTGAAGGTGATGAAGCCGGACCCGCGCATCTACGAGATCGCGCTCACCCGCTTCGGTCTCAAGCCCGGCGAGGCCTGGTTCATCGACGACCGGCTGGACAACGTGGAAGCCGCCGCCGCCGCAGGCTTCGTGCCGCACCACTTCCGCTCCCCCGAGGCCCTGCGCGCCGAACTGGAAGCCGCCGGGCTGCTCCAGGGGGATCTGGTCCTCTGATTTGTGTTTGATTTGCAGGGGTCTTGGACCCCTGCGACCCCGTTCGTTTGTCCAGGTCGGCAGGTCGGTGTTGCTATGCCTCCGGGTTTTGGCACAGGGGAGAAGGGGATTTCTGGTGGCCTGCCAGATGAGACTAGATTAAAATTCTGTGAATTATAGGTAATTGTTTGTAGTATGCTGCTTGCGGTTTGTAAAACGAATCTGTGAGTGGGGCAGGGGTGTGCTTGGAATTATAATATTGCTTTTGATTATTGTTGTGGGATTGTTGGGGTTATATTTGGCCTTTGCCGGGGCTATAATGTTGCTTGGATGGGCTGTAGAGCAGGGATTTATTGGTCTTGCTGCTTATGTTGCATGTTGGGTCTTCTTATTCCCATTTATGGTAGGTATTTGTATTATAATGGGGATTATTACTGTCCTCAGTGATTAATTTAAGGGATTATTGCCATTTAAAGTTCTTTTCTGGTTGCGTTTCCTTCGTTTCCTTATTTGAAAAGTATGCACTTTGCGGTCAATCTGCTCTAGAAGCATTCAACGAATTGAGAGGCGGAAAGGGCTGGGACAGCGCGGCCGTTTGAAACGAAGGGAGGTTGCCAGGAGGGGCCAAGACCCTCCTGGCGAAAAGACCCCTTTTCGAAGAACCCCCTCTCCGAAAAGCCCCCTTCTGCGACCGCGCCTGCGCCTCAGAGGCGGGTGCCCAGCTTTTTCAGCTCGTCGCCCTGGAGGCGGGCGATGTGCAGCACGTTGGTGGAGCCGGGGGTTCCGAAGGGGTAGCCGGCCATGAGGATGATCTGGTCGCCGGCGCCTGCCAGCTGTGCGCGCAGGGCCATGCGCTTGGACTTGCCGACCATTTCCTCGAAGTTCTCCACGTCCCGGGTGCGGATGGCGTGGAGGCCCCACACCAGGCCCAGGCGGCGGGCCGTCTCCAGCTTGGGCGTGAGCACCAGGATGGGCGTGATCGGCCGCTCGCGGGCGGCGCGCAGTGCGGTCGAGCCCGAGGTGGTGAAGCAGCAGATGGCCTTGGCTCCCAGCGACGTGGCGATCTGGCGGGCGGCGGCCGAGATGGCGTCGGCGGTGGTGGCCTCGGGGTGGATTTCGCTGAAGTGGACGCGGGCCTGGTAGGTGGGGTCGCGTTCCACCTGCGCGGCGATCTCGTCCATCATGCTGACCGCTTCCAGCGGATAGGCGCCGGCGGCGGATTCGGCCGAGAGCATGATGGCGTCGGCGCCGTCGTAGATGGCGTTGGCCACGTCCGACACCTCCGCCCGGGTGGGCGTGGGCGACTGGATCATCGACTCGAGCATCTGGGTGGCGACCACCACCGTCTTGCCCTTGGCGCGAGCGGCGGTGACGATCTGCTTTTGCAGGCTCGGCACCTCGGCGATGGGGGCCTCGACGCCCAGGTCGCCGCGGGCGACCATGACGGCGTCGGCGAGGTCGAGGATCTCGTCGAGGCGCTGCACGGCAGCCGGCTTTTCGATCTTGGCCAGCACGCCTGCGCGTCCCTGAATGAGCTTGCGGGCCTCCGCCACGTCCTCGGGGCGCTGCACGAAGGACAGGGCGATCCAGTCCACGCCCATCTCCAGCGCGAAGGCAAGGTCGCTGCGGTCCTTCTCGGTGAGCGCGGCCAGCGGGATCACCGCATCGGGCACGTTGACGCCCTTGTTGTTGGAGAGGCGGCCGCCCACCACGACCTGGGTCACGATGCGCTCGGGCTGCACCTCCAGCGTTTGCAGGCGGATCTTGCCGTCATCGAGCAGCAGGCGCTGGCCCGGCTGAAGGGCGGCGAACAGCTCCCGGTGGGGCAGGTGGACCCGGCTGGAGTCGCCCGGCGTCGGGTCGAGGTCGAGCACGAAGGTCTGCCCGGACGCCAGCTCGACGGCGCCCTCGGCAAAGGCGCCGACGCGCAGCTTGGGCCCTTGCAGATCCACCAGAATGGTGGTCGGCCGGCCCATCTGGCTCTCCAGATCGCGGATGCGCTGGATGACCTCGGCGTGGCCGTCCTGCGTGCCGTGGGACATGTTGATGCGGAATACGTCGGCGCCCGCTTCGAACAGCGCCCGAATCATCTCGGGCGAGCGGCTGGCGGGACCAAGCGTGGCGAGAATGCGGACCTTGCGGCGGCGTGGCTTGAACATTGTGATAACGCGGGTATCTCGATGTCAGGGAAGCCGGGAATAGCTTCGGGCAGCAACTTTACAGAGACTTGTTACAAAGGAAACCGTAAATGGATCAGGCGACTCGCACCGAACTGGAAGCCGCGGCATTCCGGCGGCTCATCACCCATCTCCAGCAGCGCACGGACGTCCAGAACGTCGATCTGATGGGGTGGGGCGGGTTCTGCCGCAACTGCCTCTCCGACTGGCTGGCGGAGGAAGCGGCGGCGCGGGGCGTCGCGCTGGACAAAGCCCAGGCGCGCGAATGGGTTTACGGGATGCCCTACGAGGACTTCAAGGCCCGCTACCAGACGCCCGCCACCCAGGAGCAGCTGGACCGGATGAACGCCAGCGTTGAACAAAACAGGAAGGTGCGGGGGCAGATCTGATCGCAACCCCCTTGTTTGCGCCCCCCTTGGCCGCTACGGATGCCGCCTTTGGCAAAGGGTATCACCACAAGGATCGGGCAGGATGAGCGAAGTAATTGCGGCCGACCTGTTGCGCCAGCTGATCGAGCGCGTTGAGCGGTTGGAAGAGGAAAAGAAGGGCATCGCCGAGGACATCCGCGAGGTGTTCGCCGAGGCCAAGGCCCAGGGCTTCGACGTGAAGACCATGCGGCAGGTGATCAAGCTGCGGAGCATGGAGAAGCACAAGCGCCAGGAAGCCGAGGCGCTGCTGGAGACCTACATGGCCGCGCTGGGCATGGTGGAATAACACCTCCGCCCCTCGGGCCTTTCGGATCGAGGGAGAAGGCGGCAGGCCCGGACCGGGGTCTGCCGCCTTTCCTTTTTGGGCGGGAGAGGGTGTTGTCAAAAACCTATTGACGATCGTCACGATGCAATGGTAGCGTCGGCGCACGCTGGGAAGCTGCGCCGGGGGGCTGGCAGGACTGCCGCTTTTCCTTCGGCCGGTGCGTGTTACGCTTTCATTCTGCCTCTGCAACAGGCCCCGGGGACGGGGCCGTTCCTGCAACAGCTCACGCAACAGGGAGCCGGACCATGCTGATCACGACCACCTCCGTTCTCGAAGGCAAGCCGATCCGGGAGTATCTCGGGATGGTGACCGGCGAGGTCATCCTTGGCGCCAACATCTTCAAGGATCTGTTCGCGGCGGTGCGCGACGTGGTGGGCGGCCGCTCCGGCGCCTATGAGAGCACCCTGCGCGATGCGCGCGCCACCGCCATCGACGAAATGGTGCGCGAGGCCCGCGCCCTCGGCGCGGATGCGGTGATCGGGGTGGACATCGATTACGAGACCGTCGGCCAGGGCGGCTCCATGCTGATGGTCACGGCGACCGGTACGGCGGTGAAGCTCGCCTGAGCGGATTTGCTTCCGGGCTGGCTCTGGTGTAGGAGCCGGGGCGATAGTCCTCAACAAGATGATATCGGACCTCAAGGCCGCTCGCCTTGGGCCGAGCCCGGAGTCTATGGCAGGTCATTCCAAATTCAAAAACATCATGCATCGGAAGGGCGCGCAGGACGCCAAGCGCGCGCGCCTGTTCTCGAAGCTCTCCCGCGAAATCACGGTGGCCGCGAAGCTGGGCGCCCCGGACCCGGAACACAATCCGCGTCTGCGCGCCGCCATCAGCGCCGCCAAGGCGTCGCAGATGCCGCGCGACAACATCGAGCGCGCCATCAAGAAGGCGCAGGGCGGCGATGTGGAGAACTACGAGGAAGTGCGTTACGAGGGCTTCGGCCCCGGCGGCACGGCGCTGATCGTCGAGGCGCTGACCGACAACCGCAACCGCACCGCCGGCGAGGTTCGCTCCTACTTCTCCAAGTACGGCGGCAACCTGGGCGCGAACGGCTCGGTCTCCCACGGTTTCGACCGTCTCGGCCAGATCGTCTACCCGGCCAAGGCCGGCACGGCGGACGCCGTGTTCGAGGCGGCGCTGGAAGCGGGCGCGGATGACGTGGTCTCCGACGACGAGACCCACGAGATCTATTGCAGCCCGGAGAACCTGCACGAAGTGGCCCGCGCGCTGGAAGCGGCGCTCGGCGAGCCGGACAGCGCCAAGCTGGCCTGGCGTCCGCGCGACATGGTGACGGTGGACGAAGCCGCCGCCATCAGCCTGATGAAGCTGATCGACGCGCTGGAAGACAACGACGACGTGCAGACCGTCTGGGGCAACTATGAAGTGCCCGACGACGTGATGGCCAAGCTCGGCTGACGACGGTGGCCAGGGCCCGACGCCTGATCGGTCTGGATCCCGGCCTCGCCCGAACGGGCTGGGGCATCATCGACGTGGACGGCCTGCGCCTCACCCACGTCGCCAACGGCGTCGTCTCGACCGACCGGGTGGATGATCTGGCGGAGCGCCTGGTGGCGCTCCACCAGGGCCTGCTCGCCGTGCTCAGCGAATGGCGGCCGGACGGGGCGGCGGTGGAGGAAACCTTCGTCAACAAGAACCCCACCTCCACCCTCAAGCTGGGGCAGGCGCGGGGCGTGGTGCTGATGACCGCCAGCCTCTTCGGCCTGCCCGTCGCCGAATATACCCCCAACCACGTGAAGAAGGCGGTGGTGGGCGTGGGCCACGCCGCCAAGGAGCAGGTGGATGCCATGGTGCAGCGCCTGCTGCCGGGCGTGAAGATCGCCGGGCCCGACGCCTCGGACGCGCTGGCCGTCGCCATCGCCCATTCCTACGCCGCCGGAGCGCAGGCGGTGCTCGCCAAAGCCAGGAGGATGGTCTGATGATCGCCAAGCTGCGCGGTGCCGTTGACGCCATCGGTGAGGACACGGTTGTCATCGACGTGAACGGGGTGGGCTACCTCGTCCACGCCTCCAGCCGCACGCTCTCCCAGCTGCCGGCGGTGGGCCAGACCGTCTCCCTGTTCATCGAAACCCAGGTGCGCGAGGACGCCATCACCCTGTTCGGCTTCGCCAAGAGCGAGGAACAGCGGTGGTTCCGGCTGCTGACCACGGTGCAGGGCGTGGGCGCCAAGGTGGCGCTGTCCATCCTCACCGCCCTCTCGCCCGCCGAACTGAGCGCCGCCGTCGCCCACCAGGACAAGACCGCGCTCGCCCGCGCCAACGGTGTCGGCCCCAAGCTGGCGCAGCGCATCGTCATCGAACTCAAGGACAAGGTGGGCGCCATCCTGCCGGACTTCGAGGTGGCCCCCGCCGTCGCCGCCGCGCCCGGCTCGGCCCTCGCCGACGCGGTCTCCGCGCTGGTGAACCTGGGCTACCGCCCCGCCGAAGCCAGCGCCGCCGTCTCCGCCGCCAGAGCCAAGGTGGGCGAGGCGGGACTGGACGACCTCATCAAGGCCGCGCTGAAGGAGGCCATGAGCGGGCGGCTCTGACGCCCGCGACCATCCATGACATGCGGGCGGCTCTGACGCCCCGTGCTTCCGGTGGGCGCGGGATATTCGACTATGAGGGGTCTTACGGCCGATGGGCGATTTTGGTATGGATGTCCCTGCGGTGACGACTTCGATTTGAATGTTGAAGAACACCTCCTCAAGAAAAGCCCGGATGTGCTGGCGTCCGGGCTTTTTCATTTGCTTTCGCACCAGGAGAGGGGCCCGGTTCATCGAGAGGATGGGCTGGCTCAAAAATGAGAAGGGTCCGGGGTGCTGGCCCCGAACCCTTGGCCTGCTCTATTTCGAGCGGGCCACCTCCACGATCTTGAGAACAAGAAGCGCGAAGGAAATCATCAGCGTGGGAACGCCGATGATAAACGCGGCAGTTTCTCCGATTTGAATAGGAATCACCTCCTCTCGACGGCGGGATTACAGCGCTGCCGGATGGCAGCGGTGCGGCCGTCGGGAGCAACCATAGCAGGTGAAAAAGACAGCCGCTTTATTAAAATAACAATAATTACAAGGACTTAATGGTGCTCTGCCGGTGGTGCATGGCGTGGAGAAATGCAGGGTATTCGACCATGGGCAGTCTTATGGGCGGGCAGCGATCGTGGTATTCAGAATCCCGCTGGTATTGGATCTTTTGGGAAATCACCTCCTCAAGAAAAGCCCGGGCGTGTCGGCGTCCGGGCTTTCTGTTTGATGGCAGGAGCGTGTTTGATGTCAGGAGCGAGACGAAGCCCTGCATCTGCTCCTTAAAATCATTCAACGAACCGTTGGGCGGCGGAGAGTGGGGGCGCGGCAGCGAGGGGAGGGGGCGGCGGCGCGTGAGGGCGTGGCAGAGAGGGGACGGAGAGGACGGGCGTAGTCGCGACTGAAGGCGCGGCGGATAGGGAGGCACGGCGGACAGAGGGCGTAGCGGAGAGCGGGGGCGGCGGCCGATCGCAGTGCGGCGGCGCGTGAGGGTGCGGCGGCGGCGCGGGGGCGCGGTGGCCGATCGCGGCGCGGCGGTTGCGGGCGGTTGGTGCGGGGCGAAGCCGGAGGGGCAGGGGCGCAGGGGCTGGAGGCCGGGCGCGGCGGCGAGCAACGAAGGGGAGGTTGCCAGGAGGGGCTGCGACCCTCCTGCGAAAAATCATCAGGACCAAAAACCAGCAGGGCCAGAAACCAGCAGACCTGAAACCAGCAGGGCGAAAACCCTCCAGGCGAAGCTACCGCCCGGGGTGAAACAATCGATCAAGGCGAAGCTCCCAAAAAACGGGATTTATGACGCTGGCGGCTATTCCGCTTTTGTTCGCCACCGCGTAAACAGGGGCCATGAGTGACGAGCAACAGCGACTGGTGGGGGGCGCGCGCAGCGAGGAGGACTTCCTCGAGGCGAGCCTGCGCCCGCAGCATCTCGACGAGTTCATCGGCCAGCAGACGGCGCGGGAGAACCTGCGCGTCTTCATCGAGGCCGCCAAGTCTCGGGGCGATGCGCTGGACCATGTGCTGTTCTTCGGCCCGCCGGGCCTGGGCAAGACCACGCTGGCGCAGATCATCGCCCGCGAGATGGGCGTCAACTTCCGGGCGACCTCCGGCCCGGTCATTGCCAAGGCGGGGGATCTGGCCGCGCTGCTGACCAACCTGGAAGCGGGCGACGTGCTGTTCATCGACGAGATTCACCGGCTCAATCCGGCGGTGGAGGAGGTGCTCTACCCGGCGATGGAGGACCGGCAGCTGGATCTCATCATCGGCTCGGGGCCTTCGGCGCGGTCGGTGCGGATCGACCTGCCGCCGTTCACGCTGGTGGGGGCGACCACGCGCTCGGGCCTCATCACCACGCCGCTGCGCGACCGCTTCGGCATCCCGGTGCGGCTTCAGTACTACAGCACCGATGAGCTGGAGCTGGTGGTGCGGCGCGGTGCCCGGGTGCTGGGCGTGGAGATCGCCAACGACGGCGCGCGGGAGGTGGCGGCGCGCTCGCGCGGCACGCCGCGCATTGCCGGGCGTCTGCTGCGGCGGGTGCGGGACTTCGCGGCGGTGGCGGGCGAGCCGGTCATCAACCGGGCGGTCGCCGATGCGGCGCTGACCCGCCTCGACGTGGACCGGCTCGGGCTCGACGCCATGGACCGGCGCTACCTCAGCATGATCGCCGACACCTACAACGGCGGCCCGGTGGGGGTGGAGACCATCTCCGCCGCGCTGTCCGAGCCGCGCGACACGCTGGAGGAAGTGATCGAGCCGTACCTGATCCAGATCGGTTTCGTCGCCCGCACCGCCCGCGGGCGCATGCTGACCCCGGCCGCCTTCGAGTATCTGGGGCTCGCACCGCCCAGCCGGGCGCAGCAGCCGCTTCCCCTTCTCGACGGGGAAGGGTAAGGCTGCGCATGGTTTGGTTCCAAGGTGGCTTTCTGGATGCGATCGGCTCGTCATGACTGAGGCACATCACGGCGACGTGGCCTATCAGGGCCGTATCGACAACGGTATCCATCGGTACTCCCTCAGGGTCTACTTTGAGGACACCGATGCGGGCGGCGTGGTCTACCACGCCAACTACCTGCGATTCATGGAGCGCGCCCGGACCGACATGCTCAGATGTGCCGGCATCGAACAGCGTCAGGGCCTGGAGGCGAGCGGGGCCGACAAGGGCTATTACGTCGTCGAATCGCTTCAGATCGACTACAGGCGGCCGGCCCGTCTTGACGACGTGGTGACGGTGGTCTCCGCGGTCGAGAAGGTGGGGGCGGCCTCCTGCGTCATCCGGCAAAGGATTGTCAGACAAGAGGAACTATTGACTGACGCAACGGTGGTCGTCGCCTATGTGGGCGAGGGGGGACGGCCCCGGCGTCAGCCGGCTGCCTGGCGGGCGTATTTCGAGCAGCTCTGCCAGGCCAAGGATATCCAAGAGGAAGCGTGATGGAAGAAGCAGTAAGCGCGGTGTCTCTGGCCGCAGGCGAAGTGGATTTCTCGGCCTGGGCCCTGTTCTGGCAGGCGGATATCGTCGTCAAGGCCGTGATGATCGGCCTGGTCATGGCCTCGATCTGGACGTGGGCGATCATGATCGACAAGAGCCGGCGCGTCGCGCGCATCAAGCGCGAGGCCGACCGGTTCGAGGACAGCTTCTGGTCCGGCTCCTCGATGGACAAGGTGTATGAAAACGCCAAGGCGCGGGGCAACCACCCGTTCGCCATGGTGTTCGGCGCGGCCATGGAGGAATGGCGGCGCTCGTTCAGTGGCGGCCGCATCGACAAGGCGTCGGTGAAGCAGCGGCTCGCCACCACCATGCGCGTGACCTTCGAGCGCGAGATGGACAAGCTGGAGAGCAACCTCACCTTCCTCGCGACCGTGGGGTCGGTGGCGCCGTTCGTCGGCCTGTTCGGCACCGTCTGGGGCATCATGCGGTCCTTCACCGGCATCGCCCAGACCCAGAACACCTCGCTCGCGGTGGTGGCCCCCGGCATCGCCGAGGCGCTGTTCGCCACCGCCATCGGCCTTGTCGCCGCCATTCCGGCGGTGATCGGCTACAACAAGATCCAGGGCGAGGTTGCCCGCTACGGCAACCGCCTGTCCACCTTCTGCGACGAGTTCCACGCGCTGCTGTCGCGCCAGCTCGACGAAAAGGTCGATTGAGAGGGGAGGGCCGACATGGCTATGCATGTGGTGCCACCCGGCGGCGGGCGCGGACGCGGCCGTCGCCCCATGGCCGACATCAACGTCACCCCGCTGGTGGACGTGATGCTGGTGCTGCTCATCATCTTCATGGTGACGGCGCCGCTGCTGGTGACCGGCGTGCCGGTGGACCTGCCGGACGCCCGCGCCAACGCGGTGAACGACGACGACAACAAGCCGGTGCAGGTGTCGGTGGATAACAGCGGCGCGATCTACATCGACGAGATGCAGATCCCGCTGGAGGAGCTGGCGCCCAAGCTGGCCGCCATCGCGGAGGCGCGCCGGGACGAACCGCGCATCTACGTGCGGGCGGACTCGACGCTCGATTATGGCGCGGTGATGCGGGTGGTGGGCGAGATCAACACCGCCGGCTTCAAGAAGGTCGCCCTCATCACGGAGCACAAGGGGAAGTAAGGCGTGGAACGGTCGAGCTTGGTCATATCGGCCGTCGGCCATGCGACACTTGCCGCGATTCTGGCCCTGAACTGGCCGGTCTCCGCGCCCGAGCGCGTGCCCGCGGACCCCATCCCCATCGAGCTGGTTGACGTGGCCGACGTGCCGCGCGTGACGGAAAAGCCCAAGCCTTCCAAGGAAGCGGCGCCGCAGGAAACCCAGGAGCCGGACGCGGTGCAGCCCGAGCCGGAACCCGAGCCCAAGCCGGAGCCCAAGCCCGAGCCCAAACCGGAGCCCAAGCCGGACGCGGTGCCCGAGCCCAAGCCCGAGCCCAAGAAGGAAGAGCCGAAGCCGGAGCCGAAGAAGGAACAGCCCAAGAAGGAAGAGCCCAAGAAGCCGGAGAAGCCCAAGGAGCGGCTGAACGCTTCGAAGCTCGAGAACCTGATCGACAAGCGGCTGGAGAAGGCGGACCGCAAGCCGCTCAACGTCTCCAAGCTGGCCGAGACGCTGGAGAAGGATATCTCCAAGAACGCCATGCTCGACGCGCGGGCGGCCGCGACCATCCAGCAGCTGATGGACGCGCAGGTCTCCCGCTGCTTCAATCCCCCCACCGGGGGACGGGACGTGATGGCGATGACCGTGACGGTGCGTCTGCGGCTGGACCCGCAGGGGCGGATCCTCGATCAGCCGGTGGTCGTGGGGCAGACCGGCGTGACCGCCGGCAACCAGGCCTACGCCCAGGCTCTGGCCAGCGCGGCACGGCGGGCTATTCTGCGCTGCGCGCCCTATTCGCTGCCCGCCGAGCTGGCCCCGATCTGGGCCGGCCAGGAAATGGAACTGAACTTCGACCCGTCGCGGCTGATGTGACGGGCCTGACGTGAAAGGTTGAGCCGTGAAACGTTTGCTTCTTGCAGCCATTGTTGCACTTTCCGCTGCAACGTCTCCCGCCCACGCCGTGATCCGCATCGACGTGACCGGCGGTGTCGTGCAGCCGGTGCCGGTTGCGGTGCCCGCTTTCCCGGCCACATCCGAGGCGGCGACCCCGGCCGGGTCCGCCGGGCAGCTGGGCGAGGAAATCGCCAGGGTGATCGCGGCGGATCTGGACCGCTCCGGCCTGTTCCGCCCCATCGACCCGCGCGCCTTCACCACCCGGGTGACCCCGGCCGACGTGCCGAGCCCGCAGTTCGCCTCCTGGCGCACGGTGGCGGCGCAGGCGCTGGTGACCGGCTACGTCCAGCCCAACCCGGACGGCTCGCTGCTCGTTGCCTGCTACGTCTATGACGTGTTCGGCGAGGAGGAGATGGGCCGCACCGGCTTCACCGCCCGCAACCCGCGCGACTGGCGGCGCACCGCCCACAAGTGCGCGGACTTCGTCTACGAGAAGGTGACGGGCGAGAAGGGCTACTTCGACAGCCGCATCGTCTACGTGAGCGAGAGCGGCCCCAAGACCAACCGCATCAAGCGGCTGGCCATCATGGACCAGGACGGCGAGAACCACCGCTTCCTGACCTCGGGCCAGAGCATGGCGCTGACGCCGCGCTTCTCGCCCACCCAGCAGCAGATCGCCTATCTCTCCTACTACCAGAACAAGCCGCGGGTGTTCCTCTATGACCTGAACAGCGGCCGCCAGGAGGTGATCGGCGACTTCCCCGGCATGAGCTTCTCGCCGCGCTTCTCGCCGGACGGCCGCTCGGTGCTGCTCAGCCTCAGCCGGGGCGGCAACACGGACATCTTCCTGATGGACCTGCGCACCCGCCAGATGCGCCAGCTCACCAACTCGCCGGGCATCGACACCGCCCCCAGCTTCTCGCCGGACGGCAGCAAGATCGTGTTCGAATCGGACCGGGGCGGCAGCCAGCAGCTCTACGTGATGAACGCGGACGGCTCGAACGTGCAGCGCATCTCGTTCGACACCCGCAACCCGCGCTCGCGCTACGCCACCCCGGTGTGGTCGCCGCGCGGCGACTACATCGCCTTCACCAAGCTGAACGACGGCAAGTTCCGCATCGGCGTGATGCGGCCGGACGGCTCGGGCGAGCGCGTGCTCACCGACGCCTGGCAGGACGAGGGCCCCACCTGGTCGCCCAACGGGCGGGTGATCGTGTTCTTCCGCACCGAAAGGTACGGCCGGGGCGGCACCGGCGGCGGCAGCCGGCTGTGGTCGGTGGACCTGACCGGACAAAACGAGCGCCCCGTGCCGACGCCGCTGGATGGGTCCGATCCGGCGTGGTCGCCGTTGTTGCCCTAGCAACACATTTGTAAATTTGGTGGAAATGCTGCAACTTAGCCGTTGCGGTTGCTTGACGGTTCTTTTGTCTGGCTTATAACCGATAAGGTGGCGACCGGTTTGATTGGCCGGTCGTGCCAAATGGTTGCCGTAAGGAAGAAGACATGCAAAAATTCAAGGTAATCGCTGTCGTCAGCGGTCTGGCCATGATGGCCGCCGCTTGCTCCAAGAAGGAAGTGGAGACGCCGCCGCCGCCCCCGCCGGCTCCGGCTGCTCCGGCTCCGGCCCCCGCTCCGGCTCCGGCTCCGGTGACCCCGTCGGTTGTCCCGGGCAGCTTCCAGGACTTCGTGAACACCGCCGGCTCTGACCGCGTGTTCTTTGCTTACGACAGCTACGCGCTGGACGATGCCGCCCGCGCCACCCTGTCGAAGCAGGCGGAGTGGCTGAAGAAGTACCCGAACGTCAAGGTGACCATCGAAGGTCACGCCGACGAGCGCGGCACCCGCGAGTACAACCTGGCGCTGGGTGACCGCCGCGCCAACTCGGTCCGCACCTTCCTGGTTGCCCAGGGTGTGGAAGCGAGCCGCATCACCACCATCTCCTACGGCAAGGAGCGTCCGGAAGTTCTGGGCTCGGATGAGGACGCCTGGTCCAAGAACCGCCGCGGCGTGACCGTGCTGCAGGGCGCTGCCAGCTAAGCGCTGTCAGCATTCGCTGAATGCCGAACGCTCCGGTGCGCCCGCGCGCCGGGGCGTTTGGTTTTTCAGGCCAGGCCCCGGCACGCAGAGGGCGCGCCGCCGCCCGGCTGGCATAATGCGGTGCCGGCTTGATCCCCGATGCTGGCAAAATCCGAATTCAGTCAGTAACTATTCAGCTTGTTGCGAATACGCGTGAGCAGACCCGCCGAGAGGAGACCGTTCCCGATGCTCAAATGCCGTCAGGTATCCGTTGCGCTTGTCCTTGCTGTCCTGGCAATGCCGCTGGCCCAGGGGCCGGCCGCGGCCCAGTCGCAGGCGACGGCCGACGTGAGCAAGCGCATCGAGAAGCTGGAAGCGGAAATGCGGGCGGTGCAGCGTCAGGTGTTCCCGGGCGGCGCCTCCAAGTATTTCCAGCCGGAGTTCACCGACCAGCAGGCGGCGGGGGCCGCCGCCCCGGCCCGGAGCGATGCCACCGGCGAGCTGATCGCCGACATGCAGGCCCGCCTCACGCAGCTGGAGCAGCAGCTGGCCAGCCTCACCGGCCAGGTGGAGGAAGCGAACTTCCGCGCCCGCCGCGCCGAGGACTCCCTGACCCGCCTGCGCGAGGACATGGAATACCGCCTGACGGTGCTGGAAGGCGGCGACCCGGCCGCCGCCGGCGCTGCGGCGGGTGCCGCTGTGGCCGCAGGCGCGGGTGCCGGCGCTGGCGCGGCGACGGGGACGGGCACCGCCCGTCCGGCCGCCGAGCCGGGCGGGGCCCAGCCGTTCCCGCCGCCGGGCTTCGACCCGAATGCCCCGGGGACGAGCGGCAACGCCACCGACGCGGGCGCGACCGTCGCCGCTTCCGAGCTGACGCCGGAGGAGCAGTACAAGGCGGCCTACGCGTTCGTGAACCAGAACGACTATCCGCGCGCCGAGGCGGCACTCAGGACCTTCATCGAGAAGAACCCCAAGTCCGCCCGCACGCCGGATGCCATGTACTGGCTGGGCCGGGTGCTGCTGGTGCAGAAGAGCTACGCCCAGGCGGCCAAGACCTTCCTCGACACCTACCAGAAGTTCCCCAAGGCCAACCGCGCGCCCGACAGCCTGCTCGGGCTGGGCGACGCGCTGATCGGCCTCGGCAACGCGCAGGAAGCCTGCCAGGCCTACAACCAGCTGGAGATCGACTATCCGTCCAAGATCACCGGCTCGCTCAAGACCCGGCTCGAACAGGGCCGCGCCAAGGCCAAGTGTGGGTGAGCAGGACCCCGCGCTGACCCCGGAGCGCGTGCGCGCCGCCATCCTTGCGGCGGCGGCACGGGCCGGGCTTGAGGGCCTCGCAGAGGGCACGTCCCGGCTGGCGGTTGCCGTCTCGGGCGGGGCCGACAGCCTGGCCCTGACCCTGCTGGCGGCCGAAAGCCTGCCCGGGCGCATCATCGGCGTGACCGTGGACCATGGCCTGCGCCCGGACTCGGCCGCAGAGGCGGCGCAGGTGGCCCGCTGGCTCGCCGGGCGCAACATTCCCCACGTGACGCTGGTGTGGGAGGGGGAGAAGCCCGTCGCCAACATCCAGGCCGAGGCCCGCGCCGCCCGCTACCGCCTGCTGGACGGCTGGTGCGCGCGGGAAGGGGTGCCCGCCGTGCTGACGGCCCACCACCGGGACGACGTGGCCGAGACCTTCCTCATGCGCCTGTCGCGCGGCAGCGGCCTTGCCGGGCTCGCCGCCATCCCGCCCGCCCGCCCGCTGCCCGGGGGCACCTGGGTGCTGCGGCCGCTGCTGGAGACCGGCAAGGCGCAGCTTCGCCGGGCGCTGGAGGCGCGCGGCCAGCCGTGGATCGAGGACCCCAGCAACCGGAACGAGCGGTTCGACCGCGCCCGGGTGCGCCGCCTGCTCGCCGAACAGCCGGAGCGGCTGGCGAGCCGGATCGCGGCGGCGGCGCGCCATCTCGCCGCGGCCAACGAGGCCATCGTCTGGGTGGTGGAGCGGCACCTGGCGGCCCATATCACGGCGGCGGCCGGAGACCCCGGCGCGCTGCGCATCGCGGACCGGCAAGCCTTTCTTAATGTTCCCGATGAGATCCTGCGGCGGTCGTTGCTGGCGTGTATCGAGAGGATCGGGAGCAGCCGGTCCGCCCCGCGCGGCGCGGAACTGGACCGCCTGGCGGACGGGCTGAGACGGGGCGAGGCCGCGACCCTGGGCGGCGCCCTGTTCCGCCCGAGGGGAGCGGCGCTGCTGATCCTGCCGGAGACGGGTCGGCGTTGATTCTGGGGGCGGCGCTGATCCGGGGGGCGGCAATTTCCGCGCCAATCCACGCGCAACGCGATGGAGCGGCAGGGGGAAAGGTCGAATACCCCAAGCCGGTGGTTGTTTCGCGGGCCGGAAAACTTATCTTAGCGAAAAGCGGCGAAGAGTCGTGCCGCACACAAGCGTAGGAATAAATATGCCTGACAAACGAGGGCCAAACACACTGGGACGCAGCGTCGCCTTATGGGCGGTCATTATCGTCGTCCTGGTGCTGATGTTCAACATGTTCTCGCCCCAGCAACAGACCAATGCGGCCTCGCAGCTGGCCTACTCCGACTTCCTGGCGCGGGTGGAAGAAGGGCATGTGCGCGAGGCCCAGATCCGGGGTCCGGAAATTACCGGCACCTTGAGCGATGGTCAGGCGTTCCGCACCTATGCGCCGGACGATCCGAACCTGGTGGATCGGCTGGCCTCCAAGGGCGTGACCTTCAAGGCCGCGCCGGAGGAAAGCCGGAGCTTGCTTGTGCAGCTGCTGTTCAACATGCTGCCGTTCCTGCTGGTGCTGGGCATCTGGATCTTCATCATGCGCCAGATGCAGAACGGTGCCGGTCGCGGTGCCATGGGCTTCGGCAAGTCCCGCGCCCGCCTGCTGACGGAAAAGCAGGGCCGCGTCACCTTCGAGGACGTGGCCGGCATCGACGAGGCGCGCGAGGAGCTTCAGGAAATCGTCGACTTCCTGAAGGACCCGCAGAAGTTCCAGCGCCTGGGCGGCAAGATCCCGAAAGGCGCGCTGCTGGTGGGCCCTCCGGGCACCGGCAAGACCCTGCTCGCCCGCGCCATCGCCGGCGAGGCCAACGTGCCGTTCTTCTCCATCTCGGGCTCCGACTTCGTCGAGATGTTCGTGGGCGTGGGCGCCAGCCGCGTGCGCGACATGTTCGAGCAGGCCAAGAAGAACGCGCCGTGCATCATCTTCATTGACGAAATCGACGCCGTCGGCCGCCATCGCGGCGCCGGTCTCGGCGGCGGCAACGACGAACGCGAGCAGACCCTCAACCAGCTGCTCGTGGAAATGGACGGCTTCGAGGGCAACGACGGCATCATCATCGTGGCGGCCACCAACCGCCCGGACGTGCTGGACCCGGCCCTGCTGCGCCCGGGCCGCTTCGACCGGCAGATCGTGGTGCCGCGCCCGGACATCCAGGGCCGCGAGAAGATCCTCAACGTGCACATGAAGAAGGTGCCGCTGGCCCCGGACGTGAAGGCGAAGGTCATCGCCCGCGGCACGCCGGGCTTCTCCGGCGCGGACCTGGCCAACCTGGTCAACGAGGCCGCGCTGATGGCCGCCCGCAAGGGCAAGCGCCTCGTCTCCATGAGCGACTTCGAAGACGCCAAGGACAAGGTCATGATGGGCGTCGAGCGCAAGACCATGGCCATGTCCGAGGAGGAAAAGGCGCTCACCGCCTACCACGAGGCAGGCCACGCGCTGGTCGCCCTGCACGAGCCGGCCTCCGATCCCATCCACAAGGCCACCATCATTCCGCGCGGCCGGGCCCTCGGCATGGTGATGCGCCTGCCGGAACGCGACAGCTACAGCTACCATCGCGACAAGATGTACGCGAACCTCTCGGTGGCCATGGGCGGCCGCGTGGCGGAAGAGCTGATCTTCGGCTACGACAAGGTGACCTCGGGCGCCTCCGGCGACATCCAGATGGCAACCTCGCTGGCCCGCACCATGGTGACCCAGTGGGGCATGTCCGACAAGCTGGGCCCGCTGATGTATGGCGAGAACCAGGAAGAAGTGTTCCTCGGCCACTCCATCGCCCGCACCCAGAACATCTCGGAGGAAACAGCACGCCTGATCGACGCCGAGGTGAAGCGGATCGTGATGGAAAGCTACGAACGCGCCAAGAAGATCCTCACCGACCACAAGGAAGATCTGCACAAGATCGCCAAGGCGCTGCTGGAATTCGAAACGCTGGCCGGCGACGAAATCAAGGCGCTCATCGAGGGCAAACCCATCGAGCGCCACGACGTGGAGGAAGACGCACCGCCGCCGCCCTCCGCCGGCGTGTCGGCCGTGCCCAAGACCGGCAGCCGCTCGTTCGGCGGGCCGGAGCCCCAGCCGCAGGGGTGAGGGCGCTCCGGCCGGGGCGTTGATCCGGCTGGGTGATGGATTGGTTTGCAGGAGGGTCGCGGACCCTCATGGCAACCTCCCGTTTGAAACAAGGGGCCGCGTCCGTCATGAAGGGCGCGGCCCTTTTCTTTGTTTGGGGGTGTTTTATCGGGCCGAGCGAGCCTTGCAGGTGCGGAGGTACGCCTCCGGCCTGGCGGGAGTTCGGCGAGATGCCGGATCAAGGACGTACAACGGATTGACCGGGTGCGGTCCTTTTCTTCGCCCGTCTCCCCCCCCTTGAAGAACCAGACGCCGGAAACACGGCCCGAAAACGGAGGGAGTGCAGAGGGTCCAAGACCCTCTGCAAAAAAGACCTCTCATCAAAACCCTCCCGAAGCCCCCGGAGACCCGCTAAGAAGAAGCCCGCGTTTCCACTGGGGCAGGGGCAGGGCCATGATTGATCTCGACCACAACCGGGCGGCGCTGGCGAGCCTGCCGGAAGACGCCCGGCTCTATCTGCGCCCCACAGGGCTGGGCTGCACCCCCGTCCATGACCCCGCTGCGGTTCGGCGGCTGGCAGGCGGCCTGGTGTGGTTCGGGCTTGTCCACGTCATCGCCCGGGTGGGGCGGGAGCGGCGGGCGAGCGTGGTTGTGCCGGTGGCGGAGATGGAGGCGCTCCTCGACAGCCTGCCCGCGCGCCTGCGCGGCCCGGCCGCGCGGCAGTGGGCGAACCTGCTCGCGCCCCGCCCGGCGCTCGACCTCGGCCACGGCCGCCAGCTTCCCTTCGACCGGCCGACGGTGATGGGCATCCTCAACGTCACCCCCGACAGCTTCTCCGACGGCGGCCAGCACGTCGACCCCGCCGTCGCGGCAGAGTCGGCCCGCGCCATGATGGCGGCGGGCGCCAGCCTCATCGACATCGGCGCCGAGACCACCCAGCCCGGCGCGAAACCGGTGTGGGAAGGGGACGAGATCGAACGCCTGCGCCCGGTGCTGGAGCGCCTCGCCGACCAGCCGGTGCCGTGGTCGGCAGACACCCGCAAGGCCGCCGTCATGCGCTTCGCGCTGGCGCACGGCGTCAGCCTCATCAACGACGTCTCCGCGCTTACCTACGACCCGGACGCGATCCGCGTGGTGGCCGAAAGCGGCGCGCCCGTAGTGCTCATGCACCACCAGGGCGACCCGCAGACCATGCAGGTCAACCCCACCTACGACGACGCCCTGCTCGACGTCTACGACTGGCTCGAAGCCCGCATCGACGCCTGCACCGCCGCCGGCATCGCCCGCGACAGGATCCTCCTCGACCCCGGCATCGGCTTCGGCAAGTCCGTGCGCCACAACCTCGAAATCCTCAACGGCCTCAGCCTCTTCCACGCCCTCGGCTGCCCGCTGCTCCTCGGCGTCAGCCGCAAGCGCTTCATCGCCGCCCTCTCCCGCGAGGAACCCGCAACCCGGCGCCTGCCCGGGAGCCTCGCCGTCGCCGTGCTCGGGGCAGCGCAAGGCGTCCAGATGGTGCGCGTCCACGACGTCCCCGAAACCGTGCAGGCGCTGAAAGTGTGGCAGGGGATGCAGGACGCGGCCCTGATGCCGCCGGGGGTGTGAGGGGCTGGTTCAAGATATTGATTTATGATGGGTTTGCAGGAGGGTCGCGGACCCTCCTGCACCTCCCGTTCGTTTTTCGGATCGTGCGGGGGGCGGGGGTGGTGCTTCCCTGATTGGCCGGTTTTATCCGGCTGTGCGTGGGAGAGGCGGAGGTGCCCCTGTGGGGTGCCTGGCGCAGTTGCTCCTTAATATCATTCAAGGCCGCTTGATGCGGGGGATGATGCTGCTGTGCGGGAAGGGAGAAGGGTTCGGTGCGGCGCGCTGCGGCGCGGCGCGTGCCGGGGCACGGTCGTGTGGGGCCATGGGCTGCCCCTTCGTTTTTCGGATCGTGCGGGCGGCGAGGCGTGGTGCTTCCCTGATTGGCCGGTTTTATCCGGCCGTGCGTGGGAGAGGCGGAGGTGCCTTTGTGGGGAGACCGGCGCAGTCGCTCCGTAAAATCATTCAAGGCCGCTTGTGGCGGGGGATGATGCTGCTGTGCGGGGAGGGGGAGGCGCGATGCGGCGCGTGCCGGGGCACGGCCGATCAGATGCAGTCAAATCCAGTCAAATCCTTCTTCCCCTGCAAGGAAGGCGCGGGCGTGCCAGATGGGGCGGAGGCGTTTGGACCGGGTGCGGCCCGATGAACGAAAGGGGGATCCAAGGGGGTCCGAGACCCCCTTGGGATAGATCCTCCAACGAACACATCCTGAAAACCCGCGTGAAGGCACCGGGAAACGCGACGGGTGGCGTATCGGGTGGGTGGCTGGCGGGTTCGGGGTGGTATGATGGCGGCCGGTGCAGGTTTGCGGAGGATGGCGGATGGCGGATGATCGGGACAGTGACCGGTTCACCGGCCGGATTGCGCGGTATGCGCGGGTGGGCACGGCGGTGGGCGGGCTGGCCGCCCGGTTTGCCGCCAACCGGGTGTTGGGGGCGCCGCTGGACCGGGTGCAACATGCGGGGCAGATCCGTCAGGCGCTGGGAAACCTCAAGGGGCCGGTGATGAAGCTGGCCCAGCTGCTCTCCACCATCCCGGACGCGCTGCCGCCGGAATATGCGCAGGAGCTGGCCCAGCTTCAGGCCAATGCGCCGTCCATGGGCTGGCCGTTCGTGCGGCGGCGGATGCGCACCGAGCTGGGGGAGGACTGGCGCTCCCGCTTCGCCGCCTTCGAAGAGCAGGCGGCGGCCGCGGCGTCGCTGGGGCAGGTGCACCGGGCGACCAGTCATGACGGTCGGCGGCTGGCGGTCAAGCTGCAGTACCCGGACATGGGCTCGGCGGTGGAGGCGGATCTGCGGCAGCTGGACGTGGTGCTCGGCCTCTACCGGGCCTATGACCGCTCCATCGACGTGTCGGAGATTCGCCACGAGCTGGCGGACCGGCTGCGCGAGGAGCTGGACTACGGGCTGGAGGCCGGGCGGATGCGGCTCTACCGGCTGATGCTGGCGGAGGAGCCCGCCGTGCACGTGCCCGAGCCGCTGCCCGAGCTGTCCACCCGGCGTCTGCTGACCATGACCTGGCTTGACGGCTGGCCGATCCTCAACTTCCGGCAGGCGGACCAGGAGACGCGCAACCGCATCGCCATCAACCTGTTCCGGGCGTGGTACGTGCCGTTCCACCGCTACGGCGTCATTCACGGCGACCCGCACCTGGGCAACTACTCGGTGCGGGACGACCTGACGATCAATCTCCTCGACTTCGGGTGCGTGCGGATCTTCCCGGCGCGGTTCGTGGGCGGCGTGATCGATCTCTACAAGGCGCTGCGGGACGGGGACGAGGCGCTGGCCGTGCACGCCTATGAAACCTGGGGCTTCACGAACCTGACGAAGGAGCTGATCGAGACGCTGAACATCTGGGCCAGCTTCGTCTACAGCCCGCTGATGGAGGACCGGCCGCGCCTCATCAACGCCGCCGAAAAGCCCGGCGACTATGGCCGGGAACAGGCGGCGCGGGTACATGCCCGCCTGCGCGCGCTGGGCCCGGTGCGGCCGCCGCGCGAGTTCGTGTTCATGGACCGGGCCGCCGTCGGCCTCGGCGGGGTGTTCCTGCACCTGCGGGCGGAGGTGAACTGGTACCGCCTGTTCCATGACATCATCGAGGGCTTCGACGTGGACGCCCTCGACCGGGCGCAGCGGGAGGCGCTGGCAGCCGTCGGACTGGGCCCGGAGGCCCCGGAAACTGGCACGATGCAGAGCTGATACATTGTAGAGCTTGTCGTCTGGCCCGACGCGGCGATTTTCCGCAGTGATCTGGTGCCGTTTTTGGTAAACCGGAATAATATCAGTCGGTTATCGGATTTTGCCCGGTCCGGCGACAGGGCGGTTGTTGCCAAAATAAGCAATAAAGTTTCATATTTTAGGCTTGCAATATTCAATCATGTCCACATTATGGGCGCCGCCTGACGAGGCTTTCGCTTGGCTTGCCGGCGTCCTTTGCTATGGTGCCGCCGCTTAGTTCGACTGACGGAGTATTACGGCTATGGCAGAGAACAACTTCGACATCCGGGATCACAAGCGGACCTATGAGGGCTTTTTGGCTTTGGCCAAGTACATGACCATCGCGGTCGTGATCATTCTGATCGGGATGGCTGTGTTTCTGGTGGACTAGCCTCCGTTCAACAGGGGGGGAGATTTGATGAAAATTGCGGTGGTGAAGGAGGTCCGCGCCGCCGAAAGGCGTGTTGCGGCCACACCCGAGACCATAAAGAAACTCAAGGGGCTGGGATTCGACCTGGCCGTTGAAGCCGGTGCCGGCGCGCTCTCGTACATTGCGGATGCGGATTACGAGGCCGCCGGTGCGCTGGTGGGCGACCGGGCGGCAGTGCTTGCCAATGCGGACATCGTGCTGAAGGTGCAGGGGCCGGATGCCGATGAGCTGGCGGGCATTCCCCGGGGCGCCGTGCTGGTGGCGAGCCTCAACCCCTACCAGAACCGGGATCTGGTGGCGGCCTATGCCCAGGCCGGGCTGACGGCCATGGCCATGGAGTTCATGCCGCGCATTACCCGCGCGCAGTCCATGGACATCCTCTCATCGCAATCCAACCTGGCCGGCTACAAGGCCGTGCTGGACGCCTGCGAGCATTTCGGACGGGCGTTGCCGATGATGATGACCGCGGCCGGCACCATTCCGGCGGCCAAGGTGTTCGTCATGGGCGCGGGGGTGGCGGGCCTTCAGGCCATCGCCACCGCCAAGCGCCTGGGCGCGATCGTGTCCGCGACCGACGTGCGCCTCGCCGCCAAGGAGCAGGTGGAATCCCTCGGCGGCAAGTTCGTGATGGTCGAGGATGAGGAAACCCGCCAGGCGGAGACCTCCGGCGGCTACGCCAAGGAGATGTCCGACGCCTACAAGGCCAAGCAGGCGGCCCTGATCGCGGAGACCATCAAACGCCAGGACATCATCATCACCACCGCCCTCATTCCGGGCCGGCCCGCGCCGCGCCTCGTGACGGCGGAGATGGTGGCCACCATGCAACCGGGCTCGGTGATCGTCGATCTGGCGGCCGAACAGGGCGGCAACTGCGAGCTGACCCGCGCCGGCGAGGTGGTGACCACCCCCAACGGCGTGACCATCATCGGCCACCGCAACGTGCCGAGCCGGCTCGCCGCCAACGCCTCGGCGCTGTTCGCCCGCAACCTCTACAACTTCCTGGCCGCCTTCTACGACAAGGACGCCAAAACCATCGCCTGGAACTGGGACGACGAGATCCTGAAGGCGATCGTCGTCACGCGGGACGGGGCCGTGGTGCACCCGGCCCTGCAAGGTTGAGGGGGGACAGCCCATGGATTTCATCGGACAGCTTTCGATCTTCGTGCTGGCGATCTTCGTCGGCTACTACGTGGTGTGGTCTGTCACGCCCGCCCTTCACACCCCGCTCATGGCCGTGACCAACGCGATCTCCTCGGTGATCGTGGTGGGCGCGCTCATCGCCTCCGCCCCGACCGACTGGACCCTGGCCAAGTGGCTGGGCCTGGTCGCCGTGGCGCTCGCGGCCGTGAACATCTTCGGCGGCTTCGCCGTCACCCAGCGCATGCTGGGCATGTACAAGAAAAAAGAGAAGAAGTGAGGGCGGGATGGAACAGACGAATGCTTTGGTGGAGCACGCTGTAGGCGTGCCCGCATGGGTGGCGCTGGCCTATCTTGTCTCCGGCGTCCTGTTCATTCTGGCGCTGCGGGGCTTGTCCAGCCCCACCACCAGCCGTCAGGGCAACATGTTCGGCATGGTCGGCATGCTGATCGCGGTGGTGACGACGCTCGTCACCCATGAACTGGCGAGCCTGCCGGAAATCGCGGGCGCGCTCATCATCGGCGGCGGCATCGGCTATGTCATCGCCCAGCGCATCGCCATGACGGCCATGCCCCAGCTCGTCGCGGCCTTCCACTCGCTGGTCGGCCTCGCCGCGGTGCTGGTGGCGGCGGCGGCCTATTCGAACCCGGAAGCCTTCGGCATCGGCACGGCGGACAACATCCACCTGGTCAGCCGCATCGAGATGAGCCTCGGCATCGCCATCGGTGCCATCACCTTCTCGGGCTCGGTCATCGCCTTCGCCAAGCTGAACGGCAACATGTCGGGCGCGCCGATCCTGCTGCCGGGCCGCCATGTCATCAACATCGGCCTGCTGCTGGGCATCATCGCCCTGGTGGCCTACTTCTGCGCCGACCAGTCGCCGGTCATCTTCTGGACCATCACGGGCCTGTCGTTCCTGATCGGCTTCCTGCTGATCATCCCGATCGGCGGCGCGGACATGCCGGTGGTCGTCTCCATGCTGAACAGCTACTCGGGCTGGGCGGCGGCGGCCATGGGCTTCACGCTCCAGAACAGCGCCATGATCATCACCGGCGCACTGGTGGGCTCCTCGGGCGCGATCCTCAGCTACATCATGTGCAAGGGCATGAACCGCAGCTTCATCTCGGTGATCGCCGGCGGCTTCGGCGCCGACGCCGCCGCGGCGGCCGCGGGCCCGAAGGTGGATCGCCCGATCAAGCAGGGCTCGGCGGAAGACGCGGCCTTCATCATGAAGAACGCCTCCTCGGTCATCATCGTGCCGGGCTACGGCATGGCGGTGGCCCAGGCCCAGCACGCCCTGCGCGAAATGGCCGACCTTCTGAAGAAGGAAGGCGTCTCGGTGAAGTACGCCATCCACCCGGTGGCGGGCCGTATGCCGGGCCACATGAACGTGCTGCTCGCCGAGGCCAACGTGCCCTACGACGAGGTGTTCGAGCTGGAGGACATCAACTCCGAGTTCGGCCAGGCGGACGTGGCCTACGTGATCGGCGCGAACGACGTGACCAACCCGGCGGCCAAGACCGACCGCTCCTCGCCGATCTACGGCATGCCCGTGCTCGACGTGGAGAAGGCCAAGACCGTGCTGTTCATCAAGCGCGGCATGGGCTCGGGCTACGCGGGCGTGGAGAACGAGCTGTTCTTCCGCGACAACACCATGATGCTGTTCGGCGACGCCAAGAAGATGACCGAGGAAATCGTCAAGTCCCTCGGCCACTGACGGCGGCGCAACGAAGCGCGAAACAGGCGGGGCGCGGTCTCGAAGGGGACCGCGCCCCGCACTTTTTTGTCAACAAAGCCCACGCCGGGCTTTATGAGGAAAGGGCAGGCGGACGGCGGAAAAACATGTTGTGAAAATTGACCGGCCCGGTCAGGTTTGGTTGATATCATGGTTGATGAGTGAGAATTCCAGAGGCATCCGGGAGGCGATGGCCACGCGGCGCGGAACGCTTTCTGCCGGGCACGCAGCGCTGATCCACCCAGCGCGGCTGATCTCTCCGGCGTCGCCAGGCTGCGATTCACTCCCGATTATGTGCTGGAATTCAAAGGCGTAACCCAAGGCAAGGCATGGAAGCGAACGAGCAGCTGCTGGACGAAGGCTCTCCCAGGCCGCGGAAATCCAGAACGGCATTCCGACTGAAAGCGGCTGGCGTGGCGCTGGTCGTGACGGTGGGCGCTGTCTGGCTGGTTCGCATTCCCCTGATGAACCTGGCGATTCGGGGTTATCTGGACGCCCAGGGGATCAACGCCTCCTTCGAGGGCGACGGCGTCAGCTTCGCCCGGGTGGAGCTGGAGAGGCTGCGGCTGGGCCCGGCCAGGGCCCCCGACCTCGTCGCCGAGCGGGCCGAGATCTATCTGGACTGGGACGGCCTCAGCCCCAGGGTCGAGAGCATCGTCCTTGAAAACCCGGTGCTGAAGGCGAAGGTGGACCAGAGCGGCGTCAGCTTCGGCGCGCTGGACATCTTCCGCCCCGAACCCTCTGCCGAGCCGTTCGCCCTGCCGCCGCTGGGTCTGACGGTGCAGAACGGCCGCGTCAACGTGGAGACGCCCTACGGCATGGTGGTGGCCTTCGTCGAAACCGAGGGCCGGCTCGACCAGCGCTTCGAGATGTCCCTGCGCGCCCACGCCACCCCCTTGCCCGGCAAGCCCGAGCTGCTGGAAGGGCTGGTGCTCACCGGCACGGCGCACACCGGGGCCGATGGCATCCGCGCCCATCTGGAGGGCGGGGCGGCCAGCATCAACGTGGCGGGGCTGGTGGACGGCATGCGCACCGGCGCCTTCCGCTTCGAGAGCGAGTTCGAGGCCGCCGCCGATCTGAGCCGCCTGTCCGGCTCCCTCAAGGGCACGGCCGAGCGGCTGATCCACACCGTCGATACCGGCGCGAGCGCGCTTGAGGTGGCGGTGACGCTGAACGACGTGCGCCTGACGCCCGACCTGGTGCCCACCGCCTGGGACGGCTCGGCCAGTCTTTCGGCGGCGGCGGCCCGGGTCGGCAGCCTGACCGTGCAGCGCCCGATGGCGGAGGCGACCTTCACCGGCGCCAACAGCAAGGGCAGCGGCCGCTGGCAGGTCTCGACCGGGCTGCTGGAGGTGCCGGGCGTGCGGATGCGCGCCATCCGGGGCAGCGGCGCCCTGACGGCCGAGACCGACAGCGGCGCGCCGGTGATCGCGGCCCACGGCGAGGTGGACATCGCCGACGGTGCCATCGACCGCAAGGAGCGGGCGGCGCTGCGCGCCCTGCTGGCGACGCTGGACAGCACGCCGCTTTCGGGGCTGGCCAGCCAGTCCGCTCGCACGCTCGACCGGGCGATGCAGAATTTCCACGCCAGCGCGCCGCTCAGCCTGACCTGGCGGCAGGGCTTCGGCGAACTGGTGTTCCCCTCCGGGGCGGAGGTGAACGGCCTCGGCGGCGTGCGGTTCGTGCTCCTCGACCACGAGGACAAGCCGAGCCTGCGGATGGAGCTGCCCTCGGGCAAGACCATGGTGAGCGGCCGCGCCTCGCTCTCCGGCCCGGGCCTGCCCAAGCTGGAGGCGCGCATCGACCGGCTGTCCCTGGCCCCCGGCGCAGCGCTGGAGAGCAGCGGCACGGTGGTGGTGGCTGACTGGACGGCCGGGGACTCCCGCCTGTCGCTGACGCCGGTGACCTACCGGCTGGTGCAGGGCGACGGCTCGGGCACGGTGGCGCTCACCGGCAATGCCCGCCTCAGCGGCCCCTTCCCGGGCGGGCGGGTGGAGGACCTGCAACTGCCGCTCGACGTGGAGGCGGCCTGGGGCGCGGCGGGCGTGCGGCTCGTCGCCAGCGGGGGCTGCCTGAACATGCGCCTCGGCGGGCTCACCCTCGGCGACTACCGCTTCGGCCGCGGCACCATTCCGGTGTGCCCGCAGGACGACAAGGGCTTCCTGTGGACCTCGCCGGAGGGCAAGCTCACCGGCGGCGCCACCGCGGGCGAGCTGAAGCTGGCGCTGCTGGGCGCCGACGGCGAACGCGAGGGCGGCGCGAACTCGGACCTGGGCCTCAGCGCCGGGCCGGTGACGCTGACGGTCAGCGGCACGGCCGACCGTCCGCTGGCGCGGCTCGACTTCCGCCGCGCAACGCTGCGCCTGCCCAATGCCGTCACCGCCGAGAGCCGCCGCATCGAGGGCGTGCTGCGCGGCGGCGACGCGGGTTGGACCGGCGCGGGCACCATGGAAGGCTTCAGCCTGGTGGCCGCCAATGCCGCCGTCCGGGCCGAGGCCAAGGGCAGCTGGCGGCTGAACTTCGCCAACGAGGCGGCGCCCCTGCACCTGACGGACCTCTCCGGCCGGGTGATGGACATGACCAGGAAGGCCCGCTTCGAACCGATCGCCTTCACCGACGGCTCGGTGCACGCAGGCGGCCGGGTGGCCAGCATGAAGGGCAACGTGCGGCTGGCCTCCACCGGCGAGGTGCTGGGCGATGTCTCGCTCAGCCACGACACCGACGCCGGAACGGGCGAGGCGCTGCTGAAACTGACCGGCCTGACCTTCAGCCCGACGCTCCAGCCCTACATGCTGACCGAGGCGGCGCGCGGCGTCGTCGAAAACGTGAGCGGCGCGGTGAGCGGCTTCGTCCGCGCCCGCTGGACGCCCGAGGCCATGACCACCGACGCCCGGTTCGACCTCGACGGCCTGTCCATGGCGACGGGCGGGCTGGGTCCGGTGGACGGCGTCTCCGGCCAGCTGGTGTTCACCGACTTCCTCGGCCTCAAGACGCCGCCGGGCCAGACCGTGACGGTCGCCCGGGTGAACCCGGGCGTCGCCATGGAGAACGGCGTGTTCCGCTTCCAGCTGGTGGGCGACCAGAAGCTGCGGGTGGAGCAGGCCGGCTGGCCGCTGGCCGATGGCGAGCTGCGGGTGGACCCGGCCATCGTGGCGCTGGACGCCCCGGAGAAGCGGGTGACGCTGCGGCTGGTGGATGTGGACCTGGAGAAGTTCATCGGCCTGATGGACATGCAATCCCTGCGGGCAACCGGCGAGGTGGAGGGCGAGCTGCCGCTGTCCATCACCCGGCAGGGCGCCTCCATCCAGAAGGGCTACCTGCGCACCAAGGGCAGCGGCACCATCTCCTACACCGGGCCGGTGCCGGCCACGGACGGCAACGCCAAGCTGGCGTTCGACGCGCTCAAGAACTTCCGCTTCAAGTCCATCGTTGTGGATGTGGAGGGCGACCTGGCGGGCGAAATCGCCACCGGCATCCGCTTCGAGGGCACCAGCCAGGCCTCGCTGTCGCCGCTGTCGTGGTTCCGGGCGCTGCGGACGCGCGGCATTCCCTTCAAGTTCAACGTGAACGTGCGGGCGCCCCTGCGCAGCCTGATGAGCTCCATCTCCGGCGTGACCGACGTGAGCGGCCTCGTGCGCCGCAACGTGGAAATGGAGCTGGAAAAGGCCCGGGAGGAAAAGGAATAACGGGCAGCAGGGCCGGGGTGCTTCAGCCTCTGTTCAGATGCGTAACGGCAGGGTTTGCTCTGAAGACCCGATCCGGCGTACAGGAAAGAGTGCAACATGCTTATCAAGCGGGAGACGAACATGCGGGCAGCCCTGTTGGTGGCTTGCGCTATGCCGTTGGCAGCACTGACGGCGGGATGCGTGAAGCTTCAGGCGCCGGACAAGCCGATCGAGATCAACATGAACCTCAACATCCGACACGAGGTGATCGTGCGGCTTGAGAAGGACGTGCAGGATCTGATCCAGAACAATCCGGGCGTGTTCTAAGACGCGTCCGACACTCAGGAAGGCTTGGCCGGACAACGGCCGGGAGACAGTACGATGGCGATTCATACGAAGTTCATAACAAAGGTTCTGGGCACGGCCGCCGCGCTCGGCGTGGTCGCGGCAGTCGCCGGTCCGGTCGCCGCGCAGGACGACACCTTCATCGAACAGGCCCGCGCCTCCGGGCAGATCGGCGAACAGGCCGACGGCTACGTGGGCGCCGTGAAAGGCGCCAGCGGCGACCTGAAGGCGCGGATCGACCAGATCAACATCAAGCGCAAGGCGTTCTACACCCAGCTGGCGGAAAAGCGCGGCGTGACCGTGAACGAAGTGGCCGCCGCCGCCGCCTGCAAGCTGTTCGAGAACCGGGTGGGCCCGAACCAGTACTACCGCACCGAACAGGGCCAGTGGGTGCAGCGCCAGGGCAACGCCCCGGTGCAGATGCCGTCCTACTGCCCGAAGTAAATCTTTGAAACACCTGGGGTTGTTGCGGGAGGGACCCGGTCCCTCCCGCGCCCTCCCATTCCTTTCTCCGGCGTGACCGGCCTTGCCCGGGGCACGCCTTCTGTTTCCGGCGATGCCTGCGGAAGCGGTTGGCCGGGAAGGGTTTATCCGGCCGCGCCCCTGTTTCCCCGATGTGCGCGCTGGAGTTCTGATTGACACGGCCGTGTGTCCGGTGCCGGTCCTGATCCGGCAGAGCCTCCGCAACATTCCCCCGATAGAATAGAACTGTTCCCCCTGACACCTGGCCCGTCGTTGGCATGGCCAACCTGTGCCCGCCGGGGGTCCTCCGGGCGGAGGGGAGCAACCGCTCCTTACAATCATTCAACGTCTGATAGCGCGCGGTGCTTTGGCGCTGCGGGGGCGGTGCCGGGCTGGTGCTGGCGCGTGCGCGGGAAGCAGAGGCGCTGTGTGGCCCGGGAGGAGCGCGGCGGGGACTGCCGGGCGCGGCCGTGTTCACGGGCCTGATGGGTGCGGCGTGGCGGCTGATGTGAGGCGGCAACCGCTCCTTACAATCATTCAAGGTACTGAGCGAGTTCGGTGGTTTGGTGCTGCTGGGGCGGTTCCGGGCTGGTGGTGGCGTGCGCGGGGAGAGCAGGGGTGCTGCGCGGCTGTGGATGAGCGCGGCGGGGACTGCCGGGCGCGGCCGTGTTCAGGGGCCAGATGG